>MWWH01000095.1_pt1 | contig 21997 bp, 21 predicted proteins | sample 1047231 | NCBI WGS metagenome assembly MWWH01 (sample SAMN06349967, study PRJNA376086) | soil metagenome | isolation source: MG3-2 sample Antarctic (ecotone) soil | place: Antarctica | collected 2015-01-13 | reverse complement strand
GAGTCTGCGTTGATACATCAAGCAGTCCCTGCATAGGGTTGTAGAAACTTAGCAAGCCGAGCCGTCATTTCGTACTGGCGAACCGGCGCGAGTTCTTTGAACGTGGTCGTGAAGCTGTTCTCTAAGCTCCACATGGTCGGCTGTTCAAATTCTTTATGAGAAGGGCGCTCAAAGTATTCTCGATGAACTGACTTCATCAGTTTTAGAGGAAACTTATTGCTCATAAAGGCCGAGTAAATGATGGAGCGGGCTTCGTTACTGTCGAGCCGGTAGTTACGCTTAAATTCAATCGCATTTCGCAATGGCTCAAATCCTCGCTGTATCCGGTCAACGGCGATAGAGATAGATTCGACCAGATCGAAGTGCTTCGAGTGTTTGGCGAGAAGCGGTTTGAAATCGCCTGACAACATCATGTTGTCGCAGACGAAGACTCTGTATCCGGCGACCATGCCAAGACGCATTGATTTGTCGTTAGCGTTCCGCAAACCGATGGCGAACCTCACGCCTTCATATTCAGCATTGAGTTCCAAGAGTCCAAACAGCTTCATGCCGTCTGTGCTGACCGCATAATCATCTCGCATGATTGAGATGTGGCGGAACGCTAAGGCGCTCTCTAATTCGTCAATCAGTTTTGCGTGATGAATAGGCTGGAAGGTGTTGGTCGCATCAGGAACTTTAAGCATGGCGAGGTCTGCTCGACTAATTTTGTTTGCCCCCGCGTGTGCCAGAAGCGTGGTGTTGAGAGGCGGCAGCACTTCCGGCTCTCTAATTCGCTCCTCCATCTCATCGAGAAGATCATCAAGCTGGTCGTCTTCTTCTGGCGTAATCTCATCCAGAGAATCCGGTGCTTCTTCATCATGTTCGTCGTCAAAAGGTTTGGTTTGCGCGCTTAACAGGTCTCGTAATCGTTGCATTGTCTTTTCCTTTCGTTTCGGTGTTTGGGTCTATGGTGAGCGCAGAAGAACAGAGCTTGCCCGGAGTTGCCGGGGCGATCTTTGAGCGAATAGAAATTGTTGGGCTTTTGACCTAACAGTGAAGGGAATTACCTTGCAGCTAGAAGCTCTTTGAGGGCCGAGAATTTAGCTTCAGCGAGTGTAGAGTGATGCAGTGAACGGGTAACATGCGTTCCAATTTCTGCGATGAGAATTGTGATCCCATCGGTGTCTTCAGCCGGTGGGATTTCGGAGGTCTTCGCACCATCCCCTGCTTCCTGCTTCGTGACATCAAACCACTCATCGAGTTTCAGCGCCGCATCTTTGACTGTGCATCGCTCCATCTTGGAGACGAAATCGAGGACGTTCCCCCTAGCCTTGCAGACGGGCGCGAAACAACAGAATGTGTTTTTAGTGAGGTTGACCGCGAACTCTCTTTTGCTTTTGCCCTCATGTATGGGACAGACCCCGCGTAGCTCGTCGCCAGTTCGGACGAGGCTAGTGATGCCGTATTGCACAATCAACATTTCCATTGTGACGGCGGTTTTAATCAGGTTGAAATCAACCCACGCTTTTTTAGTTTCCATACCCTTTCCCCCTTTCGGTGTGATACTGACAGCTTGCCAGTTTTGAGGGAGATTGATAAGAGATTGTCAAGAGGGTGATTGAATTGAAGTGGTACAATTAGGTTAAGCTCCTGGAATCCCCCCTTATGCTAACTGAGGCGTCCAGCGTAGGGCAGAGACCCCAGGTAAAGCGTTCGCCCAACACGCTATTGCATTCGGAGCGCAGGCTGACATTTTCCCCTACTAGGCAGTGCGCTTTGAGGATCACCCAGGAGCCTCCAAATCATCTTGCTGAGTTGCAAGCGAGGGTTGGGACAAGATGATTACCGGAGGCTCTATTGCGAGGTTGACACTCCCCTATTGAACGCTCTTCGTATGGTATAATGTGGGTACTGTTTAGCCCGCCTCGATGAAATAAAACTAGCGAAACCGAGCCGTACTTCAACTCAATATTTCGTGAAACAAAGCCAATTTAAACCTGTATTCGTAACGACCGAATCGCCAAGAAATCTAAGCAATTGATGTGTAGCCAGTGGCGATATGAGTGTGTAGTCAGTCGCGATAAAGCCGTGTAGCCAGTGGCGGTAGAAATGTGTAGTCAGTGGCGATATGAGTGTGTAGTCAGTCGCGATAAAAACGAACCGAAGTGCCTGTAAAAAAAGGGGAAACAGTAAAAGGAATTATTTGTTTGATTTAAAAACAATGATACAACAACAAGAGATCAACAGCTTGCGTTATCTGACGCGAAGGAGAAGAGGATTTAGTGTTGTTGTTTATATAAATCTTTTAGTGAAACAATAATGGCAGCTGAACTCATACCTCTAACGCCAGAGCAACACGCGATAACCTTTGTCCCGAAACTCTCGACTGAGCTTCCATTTTTCAACCTGACTTCCAAACGCAAAGATATCCCCAAGGTCATTAAGTATCAGGGCAAGGACACGGCAGGCCGGCCCATCCGGTGGGAGGTGTACCAGGACACAAGCAAAGAGATCGGAGCGCCCGCGGTCGAAGCTCATGAAGTCTGGTACATGCTCGTCAAACCGTCCATTGACAGCCAGCGTCTACCGGACGGAAAAATCTCGGAGATTATCCCGCTCGGCGGGATGAGGGAGTGCCTGCGGAAAGTCGGCTGGACTATCGGCGGCCACCAAGCGCACGAGCTGATCAAGGCGCTCACTCAGATTTCCTTTGCCGGCTGCGTGGCAGACCTTTGGCTCCCGACCGGGGAACGTGACGGGGAAGGGAAGGAGAAGTTTTTACAGATCAAAGGTCGCTTTTCCCGGATGAGTGTTTACGCGATAGGCGAGCATCACCTGACGGAAGAGGAACTAGCCCAAAAACAATTTCAGTTCGACCTTGAGGACATGCTGTATATCCGGCTTGACCCGCTCGAAGCGAAGCTACAACAACTTCAAGACCAGCGCGTTATTGATAACCAATATTTGTTTTCGGTGAACCCCGCCGCACGCCGTTGGTACGAGCTAATGGCCGCGAAGATTTTTGGTGTAGTTAAGAACAAGGGCCAGTTCTGCGAAGTGCGCTACTCCTGGTACGTCAGCCATCACCACACGCTGAAACGAATGTATGAGCGTTTTAGAGTGGTCGAGCAAATGAAACGGGTCGTCAAAGACCACCTCGATAGCGGCTACATCAGGAAGGTCGAATACCGGGCGATTAAAGAGCCAGACCAGGAGATTGATTACATCATCCGGTACTACCCCGGAGAAGGCGCGAAGGAATCAATCGCGCGGATTCAAGGCCACCTGCACCGAAAGAACAGCAAACAGACCCTAGCTGCCAAAGACTCGGAAGAGAGTCAACTAAACGAGCCGGAGCAGGGGAGCGTTGCCCAAGTAGCGCCAGCTATAGAGACACTAGCCTTATCGGTCGTCACAGCCGGCGATGAGCATCTCATAGGGCAACTTGTTACCGAGTTTGGTGTGCTCGCTACTAAAGCCTATGAGCTGGTAACAACCAATAGGGAAGCAGTCATTTTACAGCTTGAGGCGTGGCCGTTCCGGGATATGAAACCCCGGAACCGGGCCGGCTGGATGATTCAAGCAATAGAAGGGAATTATGACGCTCCGCTCCCATATCTTCAGCAGAAGTTAAAACAGAAGGAGCGGGAGAAGCTAGAGGCCGCTCAAGCGGCCACCCGCGCCTGCACCATTTGCGACGGCACGGGCTTCCGGCGCGTAAAGAACGACCGATACCCGAACGGCGCAATGAAGCAATGTACGCACGATCCGGCCATCGAGAACAAGACTATTAGCGCCCAGTAGCCAACCAATCGAGACCAAAGAAAAACAGCTTGAACAAGGCTGTTTTTCTTTAGCACTCATCCCTTAAAGGATTACAGATTAAGGTATAGATTCTAGGTATCTATAACTAGCTGCGCTAAACGCGCGTGAAACACTATCTCCCCGCCGCCTGCTTACCGCAGGCTACCCTGCTTTTCCCGGCCTTCGCTAAGAACAACTTCGCTCGCAAGCTCGCTCGTAACGCTTGAGGCCGGCTCCGCTTGCTTCGGGGTTTCAGTCGCTGACCGCGCCTTTACCCTAAAAGCAGGGTAGCCTGCGCTTCGCTTCGGCGGCGGGGAGGAACTAATACCTACCATTGGCTTGCAAGTGGCTTGCAAGCCATAATTTCTACAGAACGCGCAAGGGGAAAAGCGAGCAGGCGGTCAAATTCGCACGTGACGCCAACTTAAATTTTCCTTGCGAATTTGGAAATGCTGGGTATATAACAGCGACGCACGATCCGGGCATTAAAGCCATCACGTCTAACCCGTTTTTCTTCTCACGGTCTATCGCAGAAAGGATTTCCTCATGGCCGGCCTTCGGCAGCATATTCTTCTCGTGTGCGGGATAGTCTGCCTTACCATCAGCGGGGGCTGGTTTATCTATTCATCATTTATCAGCCCGGCGGTTGCGTTTGTGCGGACCTGGGCCGCGACTAAACCGGCTGTGCCGACACCAACGCCTGAGCTAATAGCGTCGTCGGTAAAACCAGCCGCCACCCCGAAGCCATCTCGACAGCCAAACAGCGAGCCTGTCAAGCCGAAGGACGTACCGACGCCGGCAAGGTCGCCTGAACAAACTAAAATTGCCCAAGTCCAAGCGCAGCCGGAGCAGTACCAGCCACCGCCACCGCGGGCGCTACCGACACCAACGCCAGAGCCGCTACCGTTGACCTACCGCCAATGCCAAAGCCGGATTGAATACAAAGAGCTAATTGCCTCAGCACCCATTCCGCCCGAATGCCAGCGGCAGTACGATCAATACATAGCTAACAAGCGAGACGAAGCTGCACAACGTGAGCGAGATGCTGCGCAACGCGAGCGGGAAGCCGCACAGTTGCGACGGGCGCGCGAGCAGCGGGAGGACGCAGAGCGCCGCGCACGTAACCAGAAAATCGAGGATGGAGTTCGTGACCTCAAGGGCCTGATCCCAAGGCTCAAACGGAGGCCCTAGCGTTATGAGCTGGATGCTCCTGTTCTTCCTTGCCGGCGTCGGTTTCTTGTCGGCGTGGGCGTACTTCGAGCTTCGCGCCTATGGAGAGAGTCGCGCAGAGCGCGGCGGGGAATTAGGGTTGATGGGCCAGGGGCAGGGGGAGGTAACGGTTATGCAGGAGCACGACAGCATGAGTGTGCCGGAGACGTTCAACGAGGCGCGCATCCAGCTCGACTTAGAACGGCTCGCAAGGACACCGGGGATGCTTGCTAAGTATCTCGCGCAAGCAGAGCTGCGCTTCACTAAGGCGCGCGAGATTGCTGTACTCCAACGCTGGGCTGAGTTCTACCAGGTTGGTGAGCAGGTAATCAGGGCGAGAACAAACATCGCCCGCGCACACGGGGAATTTCTACAAGTTGGCACAGACAATCAGGTGAAAGGCAAAGAGAAGGACGCGCGCATGGCGGCGCTTGAAGCCGAGATCGCGGAGAGCGAACTACGCGCGGCTGAGGCCCGCAAGAAGCGCGAAAGTTTGAGCCAGCCGGCGCAGACGCCGACAACCGAGTCGAAGCTGACCAGAGAGGAGCAGCGGATATTAAAGAAAGCAAACATCGAAACTATTATCGCCCGCCTGCGGCTCGAAAAGACGCGCTCCCTTGAAGCAGTTGACGCTTCAGACGAAGAAGAGCGAATGCGGATTATGAATCTCTATGACGACCGAATTGCGCGCGAGCAAGACGAACTGCGGAAGTACCTATGAGTTCCTTACATGTCGGCTATGATGCTGAAGGCCGCCCCTTACGACTTTCCCTTGACGACCGGAAAACTCACGCCCATATCATTGGCTCGTCAGGCTCAGGCAAGAGCAAGTTCATGGAGTGGCTAATGCGCGGCGACATCAGAAACCGGCAAGGGTTTGCCCTGCTCGATCCGCACGGAACGCTTTATGACGCTGTAGCCGAATACTGCGCGCACACCGTCCCGCGCCAGGACATAATCCTACTCAACGTTTCCAAACCGGATTCCATCATCGGCTTTAACCCATTTCGGAAAGCTCCAAGCGGCGACGTGTCGGTACAGGTTGACCGGCGTATAGCGGCCACGCTGCATGCTTGGAACGTGGCTCACTCAGACCAGACGCCGACTTTAGAACGCATCTTGCGACTGATTTTCACAGTCATGCTTGAACACAACTTAGGCTTGCCGCAGGTGCAGCACCTCATTGACTTCAACGCGCATGACATTCGCGAGCATCTCATTGAGGGACTACAAACGCCTCTTGTGCAAAAGGAATGGCGGGAACTTCAGCAGCTCAGGCCGAAGGAGTGGCGCGACGAAACCCTGTCGGCAAAGAACCGCTTGTTTCGGTTTCTAACATCAACTTCACTTTCGCGTTTCATGGGACTGCCAGAGAGAAGCATTGACCTTCAAGCCATCATGGATAAAGGGAAAGTGTTGCTCGTCAACCTCGCGCCGAGCGACGAATTATCCCACGAAAACGCCCGCGTGTTCGGCGCACTTCTTATCAACGAATTTTTTGAATGCGCCTTGCGCCGCGCCAAAGATAGCAGAGGCCGCGATCCGCGCCCCTACTTTCTGTACGCGGATGAGTTTCAAAATTTTGTTTCGCTTGACATTGCCGAGATGCTCGACCAGGTACGCAAGTTCGGTCTTTTTTTGTGCTTGGCTCATCAAAGATTTGGTCACTTAGATGAGAACCTCACGGATGCGGTACTGACTAACTGCAAAATTAAAGCCGTGTTCGGCGGCTTGCCAGTAGCGAGCGCCCGCATGATGGCCGAAGAACTATTTATCGGAGAGCTGGACTCAAAAAAGATTAAAGCGGCCATCTACCAAACAAAATTCTGGCCGAAGTACAGCCGCGATAAGGTGTACGCGAAATCAAGCAGCCACAGCACAAGCGAAGGGCATTCAAGCGGCCACAGCGAGAGCCGATCATCAGGCACATTTTCCGGGGGCGGAACGAGCGTCAGCAGCGGAGAAGTCTTCAGGCCGCCGACGGATGGTTTCTTTTCAGGGGCAGGGTGGTTTGATAACAATCTTATAAGTACCAGTGAAGGGAAAGGGATTAGTAGCAGTTTTGGTGAGAGTGCGACGCGCGGCGAATCTGACAGTCACAGCGAGTCGTATAGCGAAAGCTACAGTGAGGGAGAGAGTGAGGCAGACATTCCGATATTTATTCCTGTGCCGTTTCAGGAGCTATCGAGCGTGCAATATTACAGCCCGGAAGAACAGTTAATCGAACTGACGGCGGCTTTGAAAGAGCAGTACGGTCGGCACTGCTTCATTAAAATTCAGAATCAAAAAACACAGCCGCTGCTTGTGCCGTTCGTCAAAAATTATCACACACAGAAGCGAAACAAAGAATGGTACATCGAGCGCGAGCTGACTAAACAGCAGGCTGTCAAGCGCGAAGAAATAGATGAGTTGCTGAAAAACCAAGAAACCGCTTTAATGAATGCAGTACACCCACCAAGCGACGACGAGGACCAAGAGCCTCAGCCTGCACCAGCAAAGCGCGGTAAAAAGACACGACCAAATATATTTGCGTCCATTGATCCAAGTGCAGACGACTAACTATTTAGCTTTATATGCAGCAGCGCCTCCACAAATACAAACGTGACCCGGAGCGATTACCGCCAAGAGAAATAACCGAGCGATCACTTGAAATAATATCCCTCATCGAACGCTACCGATTTTTACCCACGTCCCTAATCGTGCGCTTGATTGAAGGGCATGAGAAGCACACCGCAAGGCACTTACAAGCCCTCTACCATAAAGGGCTGATTAACCGTTTCGCCTTTCCCCGCGTCGGCAATCCGGGAGAGTTTAATTACTACCTCGACAGCGTAAAAGTGCTTTCGCTTCTAGTGGACGCGGGCTCTGATAGAGACGCGCTCGATTGGGATTTGGTGAAGAGGAACTACGCCAAAGATTACAGCGCGATCAACCTGGGCAAAAACATTGACGACTTACAAGGGCGGTTAATGCACCTTCAGCACGAGCTGATGATCAGTCGTTTCCACGCGATGCTAGAGCTTGCCTGCCGATGCTCCGATGGCGGCGTAGAGCTTCACCAATTCAAACAAGGCTCAGAGCTTTGGCACAAGGTTGAGGTTCCTGTGATGCGCTTCGACGGGGGGCGGTGGTCTGAGTCTGACAAGACGGAAACGCTACCCCACAGGCCGGACGCATTCTTCACTTTGCACTTCCCGCAGGAGCAGGGCGACCGAGGGTTAGCGCATTACTTTTACGAGGCCGACCGAAGGCACACGAGCACGAAAAAGCACAACCGAAAACTCCGCGCGCATTTTCATTACATCGTGAAACAGCGGCGGCACGAGGAGCACTACGGCGTAAAGCGCATCCGGGCAGTCTTGATCGAAACGACTGATATGTATTGGGCTGATGAGCTGCGCGAAGCGGCAAAGCACTTTACCGTATCAGGCAACAAGCCCTCTCCCCTATTTTGGTTCACCACGTCTCAATTATTCAGCGATATGAAAAGGATAGAAGATGGAGAACGCACACGCAAAATCCCACTCTACCTTACAAAGCCAGAAATAATTTTTAAGAAAGTGTGGGCTTCGCCGGTCGAAGATAAATTGATCTCAATAATTGAGTAGTAATTATTAACTCTCTATCCGATGTTATGCGATAAGCACCGCGTACCCTTACGGGCAGAATATCGTAGAGGTAAACTAACCCTCACCTGCCCTTACTCGCACAAGCCACACTACGACAACTTCCCGAAGCCGGTTTGCCGGAAGTGCAAAAAATCTGGGGTTCATTCCGAGGGGCTTTGTTATGTGTGCTGGTATTACAGATAACAAAGCAGCATGTATCAGGTATGAATTTATGTCGCAACGGTTAAACGCATATAGTATAGTACGAAAATATGAACATCTATTTTTCTGACTACTTTGAAGTCCCCCTAGAGACAATCGAAGAGTACGGAGCTTTCAACATCTCACTGCTCGCCGACTTACCCCTCTTCATTGATCCCTTCTTGTTGTTTAATAGTGAAAAGCCAGAGTATCAACGGCTGCACGAAGATATTATTACCTATCTCAAATTCTTGCGACGTAAATCTGTAAGCGGAAGTGTTAATGAAGGATTGGTTGCCGCATGGTATAGGTTTCCTGAAATAAAACAAAACTGGCTTGGGTTTTCTGCGTCAGGAAATCAGGGAAGCGGTCTAGGGCCAGGCTTTGCTTCAGCGCTTCATCAAAACTTGCACCGCGTTTTTACTGACTTCGGCAAAGAGAAAGTTACTCAAAGCAGCCACTTGGAGAAGCTGTGTCTAATTGGAGACAAAGTTGGCAAGGATAATATTAGTGATTTCACTACAAACCTGATTCATGGGTTTTTACTGGAATCCACGCAAGAGTTTGCCCAGACGCATATCAAAGAAGAGTACCGTAGAAAGGTTTCAGTTTCTAAAGTGCGTTTCAACTACGCCACCGAGAATTGGGAGCGAGGTATTTATGATCTGCCGTTTTTCAAGAACGACTATGTGCTGTTAACTCCGAAGGATATGCTTACTAAGGATGATACTTGGATTAACAAGCCTGAACTACTTGATAAGTTCGAGGAGATTCCCTCTGCCATTCCAGATGACCACCTGCGCGCGCAGGTGAATAACTACTTTCTCAAAGTTCTATATCAAAACCCCAAAGACCCAGATTACGAACCAACCAAAAAAGAGAGACGAGAAGCAGCCAGCCTCACTATTGCAGAGTTTCCAGAAGTCATTGATTACTACATAAAACATAAAGAAGAACACGGTGACGAAGCCGAGAATATCAGCTCTTGGAAAGTGGCTGAATCACAGCGCCTATACGGAGAGCAGTTTAGCCAACTGAGTGAATATCTTGCTCAGCACACCGACTTTTATAAACTCAAAGGTGATACCTACGAAGAAGCTTTTGAACGGGTCCAATTTCTCAAAGATGAGATTGAGAATAAAGACGGCTACCGACTATTTTACTATAAGGGAAAACCTATTGAGCGAGAGGAAGACATACAGATTCTATACCGGCTAACCTGGCGTGCTACGCCCTCCGATGTAAATAGAGAGGTTAATAACGGACGTGGACCCGCTGACTTTAAGGTATCGCGCGGAAGCAAGGACAAGACCATCGTAGAATTTAAGCTAGCAAAAAACACGCAGCTAAAACGCAACCTACAAAAGCAGGTGGCGATTTACGAAAAAGCTAACAACACAAAGAAGTCAATAAAAGTAATTCTCTACTTCTCACAAGAACAAGTGAATCGAGTGCAGAGCATACTGAGAGAATTAAATCTTGCTGATGAAAAAAGCATTATTCTTATTGATGCACGTAACGACAATAAGCCCTCTGCTTCCGTTGCTGCTTGAAAGCCAATGGTCGCCCAATATCTGTTATGCGACATAAGCACTTGATGCCGGTCACGTGTCTACTAGGCTTGAGAAAGAAGTAATCCTCTACTGGTAATACCGATGAGAGTTGTGGATAAGCCTAATTTCTGTTTTTGGAGGTACTATGGTGTTACGTATTTAGTGAATCCTCAATCACGTTCGCAATCTTCCACTCTTCACCCTCCTGCACCATGACAAAACGAACAGTGCCTTCATTACCTTTTAACTTTAGTACATATACACCTGGTTCATCTTTAAGCCGCTTATTTCGGATGGTGATGCCTGCTTGTCGAAACGCCATAATGACTCCTTCATAGTCACCGCTCGTGCTGGAGAACTGCTTATAATCAACTTTGGATTGTGCATCTTTCGTCAGAAAGGAGAATGCCTTTGCAAAGTTGTTCTCCTCGATAGCCAGATCGAAATCGTTTATCACAAGAGAGCGCTGTGGGTCTTCGGGCTCGATATACGAGCAACTAGAGAATACTAGGGCTGGGATTATGACGGTAGAAAGAAATATAAATCTTTTCATTGAGTTAGATGAGTAATAATTAAAAGCATGATAGCAAGCAGGGGGAAGACGTCAAGGGCTTACTGCTAGCAATCCGGCAGTAAGCCCTTATTTAGACGTGGTAGGCTTGATGCACTTAGTGCATCATTTTTAGTACCTCGAGTGCCACCAGCGCACGTAGGCTGGCCAGTAAGGATATGGCCACGGTCCGGACAGCCATACTTCTGGGTTTGGCTCACCTCGAGGCGTCCACCCCTCGTAGTTCTGTTCCTGTATGAGGTTAGGCCTCGGTATAGCAGCATGATCCCGGTATGTGCCCAAACCACATATCAGTGGTGAGTATGTTTGTGCACGGGTCCAACCACCGCCTGTGGGGATGCCCGCAAAAGTTGACGGCGTTTGGTGATACCCCCATGACTTGAGAGTAGCTTTTGGATCACGAACGTTACGATGCCAACGGTCAAAGGCTCCCGCCGATGGTCGGGGATTGCCAAAGCTACCACATACTAATTCTGCTGTGCCGGGGAGCATAAAGCCTTGTACCGCTAGAGATGATTGGCTTTCGTCGTTAGTTAATGGTTTCTTGCTTATTGCAAGATTGTTCCTACGCTCAGTTGCCTTATCAAAAAACCATTGAAGAAGTGGATAATTCTCCACATCTACATCTAACTGAGTAACATCCACCGACTCTTTACTCACCGCTTCACCTTGCTCAGACATCTCTGCTCGCTCGGTGCTTTTAAGATTTGAAGCTGCAAGAGACAAGTCATTACTATATGCCGTTATCTCTTCTGCCAATTTGATACTTTCTGAAGAGAACCCTTGATGGTGGGCAGCTTCAGAATCGAAGGTTACAGGTTGAGCATTTCCACCTTGAAATAATTCTCGCATGAGCACTAGGTCGCCTGAAAGAGCATCAAAGTCAGGCTGCTTCTTGCTCTTTCTTTGTTTAAGGCTACGTGTCACACGAACTGGGCCTGAAACCGGCGACAATATATTTGCCGGCGTTCCGTTCTGAGCGCGAACAGTTTCTGAAGCCATCATCATCCCTACAATGAAGAGCACAACGATAGACAAGCGCGCTGTTTTACCTTTCATATTTCCCTCCAGTTGCTGCTGTTTCGTACCCATGAAGCCTATCCGTTCAAACTCCTGCTTGAATGTCCTTCGCCTGGTGTGATTGGTAAGTGTGGTTATAACCACGCCCTTCAGGTTAGATGAAAAAAACCACTCACTGTGCGAGTGGTTTTAAGTCCCCTTGATACTCGGGGAGTGTACCGCCGGACATTTAAACAGTCAAGCAGTTTTTAAGAATTTACTGTCTATTCGCTATTAAACGATTTGCTGTCTAGGCGTCATTGCGGGCGAGGTATGCCGGATGGTGTTTTTGCACGTACTCAATAAAGGCAGCATTCGCCAGTTCGGAGAATTCCATCTCGTTATCTATGGCCAATTTTTTGATTGCCTTAGATACTGATTTTCTGATGTACAACGTCATCTTGATAAGCTCATCAGCATCCGGGGCTGAGGGATTTCCATTCGTTGCTTGGCCATTGCGATGCTCGAGGTCTTGAGTTGAAAGTTCGATCTCTTTTGCCATCTTTGTTTGGGGCATGTCGTCCTCCTTACAATCAGTAGCGTGAGGGACTGATTTGTTTTTCGTTTACTCAGTATAGTTATCTCCGCCTGTATGTATCTGCTCACGCACATTGTCATGAGCACTTGACTCAGTCAGAGTAAGACGTTTGGACGCCTTGTGGTTAAGCGCAGTAATATCAAATAAACGTTTAGCTGTCAAAGCAGCGCAATTTACATCTTATGGTGATAAACAAGTTTTGGCAAGAGGAGGGTATCTGGATTGGGTTTTTGACCCTAACAAAAAAGCACTTCCTATACACCCCTCTGTTTTTCTCAAATTGAACACTACAGTGAAAATCCCATGCCTTGTTATCCACAGAAACCCCAATGAATCTTCATCTTGAATATGGTATAATTGAACAAAAGAGTTATTTTGTTCAATTTAAAAAGGGAGCCATTAGGCTCCCTTTTATTCTTTATTCTACGCTTAAGTTATTTTGTGGAATAGAGAAACGTATGTCTAACGCGGGAGCTAACCGGCAAGCATGAAAGCGAAGCTGTAATGCGAGTCCGGTTCAGCGACTTGTTAGGCTGACGCGCGGGAACGTGCCAAATATCTTTGCAATCCATCACACCCACATGAAATCACTGCCCTTACGGCGCATAACAACCATACAAACGTCAGCAGACTAACCAGCAAGATCATGCAGGATGGTTCAAGAACGGAACGCCCCATGGCCGTTTGCCAAGCCATGACAGCCATCGCACCGAGCCAAGCAAGCCCTGCTGTATGAACCCATCGCCGTGAGATTTCGAGCGGCACATGCGACCAGCTAAGGAGCAGCGCAACCAGTGGCACGGCCTGTAAACCATGAAAACCTGCCGCGTGAAGAGGGAGCAAATTTCCCGTGGCCCCAATTCGCGCTCCTTTATTTGCGATCATCCACAAGCCGGCGGCGAAGGCACAGATTACTGTTATACAAGCGTACCTGATTCCTAGCAGAAGAAGCTCGTTCTTGATTGTATGGCGTTTGCTAAAGAACCGCCACGCAAGGATTAGAAACATGACTATCAGGCCAAGCGCCACATAGCCGAAAATATTTTTGGCAATATCATCTACCAAGAAACCGGTGCGCGCGAAGCGGGGATCGAGCCCGCGGTAAGTTTGAATGTTCTCAATGCCCAAAGCGTAAAGTCCCAAAGCGACTGCCCCTCGACGCCACCATCTGTGCCCATGGATAGAAAAGCCGGCGAAAGGAATAAACAGCGTGATGGTAAGAACGTAAATACCAATAGCGGCGCTAAAAGAGACAGGCTTGAAGATATCGCCTTGGGGCAGGATTATACGACCATTCACTGCCATGACGATCAGTCCAATTATCCCAAGACCAATTCCCAATAAACCGAGCCCAAATAGCACACGTTCCTCACTGTAGAGGCCAGATAGACTATGGCTGATCGAGCGAAGCGAAATTGGTTGTTTCATCTGCTACTCCCTTCAACCCCTATTGTGTGTCACGCTAAATATTGTGCGGCAACGATAAACATGAATTCTTGTGCCGGCGTCAAGCCATATTTGAGGCAGCCTAACGCCAATTAGACGCCCGAACAGGCGTCGCGGGTTACGCCCTTCTAGGCGTCTAATCCAGCGGGCGCTGCGCTAAGTCGTTGTAAGTGCGAAGTGAAGGGACACCTTCACCCGCGTAATATGCCTTCTCTCTAAGTTTATTAGACGCCTCTTGCCGCCGTGATTCTAACACCTACCGAATCCGCTCTCACGGTCGCGTGCTGTTGCACAGAACAACTAATTTGAGAAGTAGTCGCTTCCGCACACCTCTGCCTTACATTCAATAAACCTGTTGCGCGATAATTTTTGAGAGCCTTCTACAATATGGCTCTCAGATACGCTTCACTGATGTTTACAGACTCTCTGGCGCGTTTGTTTCGACTTGGACAATGCCGTGTTCGGATTTTCCTTATCGCGCAACAGGTTTAATGAACGAATTCTTCCTTTCCGCACTCTCATTCGGATTGGCTGCGGGTCTCAAACCGGGGCCACTCGGTGTAATTGTAATTCAACAAGCTTTATCGAGAGGGCTTCTCGCCGGAGTGCGAGCAAGCCTTGCACCATTGATTACCGATGGCCCAATCATCATCGCTGCACTTTGGTTTTTCTCGCAATTCAAGAGTATCGAACTATTTGCCGCTGCTCTAAGTTTGGTTGGAGGAGCCTATCTGCTTTGGCTATCCGCAAGGATGTTTCGCGTCAACGACATTTCGTTAACCGGAAAGCTCGAATCACAAAGCTCCCTCGCTACAGCAGTGAAGGTAAACCTTCTCAACCCGGGTCCCTATCTCTTTTGGTTCACTGTTGGCGGGAACTACATCATTCGCGGCTCTACCGCCGAGAGCGTTGTCTTCGTAGTAACAGCTATTGGAACCCTGATAGCTTCCAAGGTTGCTGTTGCCGTTCTTGCCGTCCGCTTCTTCCCGTCCTTGGAGAGTCGCGGCTACCGCCTAACGATGAAGTTACTTGCTGGCACATTAGTCTGGTTTGGCCTCGTGTCCATTGTGAGGGCGGCTGAACTTGGCCTCCACTATGCCCGCAACTTTTAACTCTTCGTTGCAGCGGACAGCCAAAAAGCTACGCTTTTGTCCGCCGCTGAACTCAAACGTTAGGCAACTTCAAGTCAGATTCCCATAATTTGGACGCAATAGCGGTAATCAGACGCGCGGCCACCCGCTCGCGCCGCGCCGTTTGCTCGCCTTCAAAGCTATGAGTTTAAGCGGCTTACATGAGCGAGCAAGTTGCTCGCCCTCATGCCGAGCAACTTGCTCGCCGGTAAACCGTCGTGTTTCAATAATTTAGCCCTTCCGGCGCGTTGCTCGGACGCATAACCCTGTCTAGGTAAAAAGATTTGCTCGCTTCAGTGCTCGATCAGGGCGAGCAAATCACCAAAATAAATATTCTTTGTCGCCCTCGAACGGCCCCGAAATTTATAACGGCGAATGTTCACGCCGTTACAAAAGTGGTGCACATGGAGTGCCTTTGGAACGCCGTAGGTTGACTCACTCCAACAGTTACCTTGCCTCTGTAACACCGAAATAACCGTTATATGCTAGCCGTTATATTTTGTAACGGACTTAAAGCTTTCACCCTCCGTCTTTAGCTCACTTGATGTGCGCGGAAAATCAATAACCCTGTCGCCGGTGATGATCGTCGAGTCGAAATTTATAACGAACGGACTCACGCGCCGGTGATCTCGAGGAGCGCTCTCGAGGGATGCCAAGCGGCGTCGCTCATCCGTGTCCCGCATTCATTTTCGGCGGTTCGGTTCGGTCTACCGGACAGCTCGTTTTCGCCCCTCCGGTCTACCGGCAAGTGATGATTTGAAGGGTGTTTACGGGCAAGGTCTACCGGTCTACCAAATTGGTAGACTTTGGTAGACCGCCAAGAGGTTGAAAACACGCGAGATGCGCGCCGTCGGCGGGGCGAAAAAGCGCGTATCCTGTCGCCAGTAAAAATGAGGCTCAAATTTGACCCGTGTTGCGTCGGGGATGGTAGGGGTCGCGCAGTGCTCGAAAGCTTCGGCAGGCAGGCACGAGCGGCGTGGTATGAGGCATCTGGCTGGTCGTCCAAAGCCAGCGTTTGCGACTTGACGGGGCTACACGCCGGGTCTCTCCCGTAGCGTCAGCATCCCGACGAGGAACAGCCCCAGCCCCATCAACATCGTCAGCCACACGCCGCCCGGCGAACCTTCGGATGATAGCCAGACGGAGAAGATCAGCAGGGCGACCGACGCGCCCACGCAGAACCACGCGACGAGGATTTGATTCATCCCGGTACTTTATTAAGACAAAGCCTACTTCGGGGGCGATGCAACGCCGAAAGAAGAACAATGCAAGCGCGCCGCAATGAAACGCCGTTGAGGGCGGGGATGAAGGTGTGTATAGTGCGAGACCACTAAGGGCGGGTGCTGAATGTGTCCGCCTACGCGTCGGATGGGGTGAGGACATCAGACGCGGCCTCACAGGAATGTGAGAAGAGGCGGCGACTGTATGAGGCGGTCGCCGTCTTCCCTTATTTACTCACCGACACAGCGGAGCCGCCCGGAAGCGGTAAGACTCGCGGGCGGTTCAGTATTTCTCATGAACGGCGAACTACGCTTCTTCAGTGTTGCGAGCTTTGCGCCTCTTACGCACTGCCGCGCCGACTCCTGCCAAACCGGTGCCGAGCAGTAGCATCGTCGCCGGTTCTGGGACCGCACTCGGTCCCGCCGGGCTGAACGTAAACTGCGTGATTAGTCCTATTGATCCTCCGAGAGTAGTACCGGTTGGTGAGTTGAGGGTCGAAGATATTAGCGACACCGAGTCTCCGGCTGTATCCTGCGCATCAAAAAACGTCGGAGCAAAGGTCCCGGTGCTCCGAATATCCAGCAGCAGATTGCCCACGGCTGGATCATAGAGAAAAGGGGTGGTGAAGGTGATGATGATGTCGAAATCCTTCGGTCCTCCCGCCGGTCCCGTGTTAGCGCTCCCATAGGTAGCTGGCCCCGTGCGCACCACCACTTCATCGGCTCCGATATTGTTAGCAAACGTGGGGCTCAACCCATCGGGTGCCCTGCTGGTGGTCGAGAGGTTGATCTGTAATAAGGAATTCACGGTGGCGAAAGCGGTGCCCAAGCCAAATATCCCCTCCGGACGGAAGGCGATTTGGGTGATCAGGCGGGGTCCGCCGAACGCGGCAAACTGGGAAGCGGCATACACTTGTTGAATGCGAACGGTAATGCCGCCGGACACACCAGCATTTCCTTCAGTGGCGGCATTGGCATTAGGCACGACCACCACATCGGCCTGAGCCGTGAGCGTCAGACCCCAGCAGAGCACGAGCAAAGTCAGCAAGGTAAAGGCCAGTTTAGGGAACCGAAGCATTGGGTTGTCCTCCAGGTTGGGGCACTTGGGTGATTAGTAGGTGCCGGTGACTGCACGAAGACTCAACCGCACGAATGAGCTTGCAGAAGTGGCTAGACCGCACAGTCTCAAGCAGGGCAAGTGCTGGCTCTGGGGGGATAGCAGTCAAGTAAAATGCTGGAGCAAAATATCCGAGTTTTGGTGCTCAGGTCAAGGTTTTCAGGGAAAGGTTGTCAGCTTCAAGAAGCTGCCCGCGCATAGGGGTAAACCCAACAGTACTGTCACCAGCCGCAAAGTAGAAGACTGTTTTAGCCGTCCCAGAAAGGTTCGTTTTTGAGGCTTCCAGCTTTTTAGCAAAAAGTGGAACAATACCAGCCTGCGGAGTGCTTCAGAACTCATCTCAATTTCAAAGTCTCAAAACTAAGCATCATGTAACGGGTTTTGAGACTGGTTACTTTGCGGCTCATAACAGCAGTGTTGGGTTTACCCCGCATAGCGTAGTAAAGCCTGCTGGCTGCGTGGCTGTCTTTCTCTCTCAATAGGTAGTGGGGATGGATCAAACGGTTGTGAGGCGGGAAGGTGAGCGAGGTTTTTGCGGCATTGTCGCAAAAACCTCAGAATGAGCGGCAGTAGCTCACGTTACTTGGTGACGTTAACTTGCTGCGCGCCGATGTTCACTTGCCCGGGGTTCTGAATGACCACCGTATAGCGCCGCAGGTCACGCAACTGTCGCAGCGTCCGGAGAAAGATGCGGTTGCCAATTGGCGACATTCATCGTTACCGAAAGTGTTGCGAACCGGGCATCACTTCCCTTCCAGTTCCCGCTCTACACGCGCCACCGCGTCTTCGACGGAAAGCCTTTGATCCATCTAAAGCCACGACGCGCGGCCACTCTTCGGGCTGAATTCTCTCGTATGGAATGAGGCTCGGCGGTTTACTACGGCGTAACTCACTTCCCTTCCCGTTCGGATTGCGTCGTGGCAGCCTCCAGTATCGCCGCCCAATCATCAGGGTGCGCGCTCGCCGCGAATTGCCCCTCTGCCTGCTCAAGCGTGTAGCCGCCCTCAAGCAACTCTGCGATGAGGCGTGACTGCTCGGCGATCTCATCCGGCGTCAGTCTCCGATCCGGGTCCGGGGTTGTCACCGGCGCGCTTATTTCGACGGCTGCGGCGGGCGACTTCCCTTCCCTTGTGTGCGAACTCAGCTTTGGAGCAAATCTGCGCTTCAGATGCGCGGTGAGAAACGCCGGCACTGACGACACAGCGCCCGAGCGCGTCGCGGCGTGGTTCAGTTCCTCGACGATCACCCGCGCGAGTTCGCCCCACTGCTCCCGCTCCGCAGCTTTCGGCGCGCGCCCCGTTAGCTTTCGGTTAGCTTCACAGAAAATTGAATTGAAGTTTGATAATGCCGCCGCTTCATCATCAGTTGTATTTGTCTTAAAAGAAGTCTTAGGATCGTCAGAAGTCTGTTTAGCTTCACCAGATAAACCCTGAGTACCCAGCGTACTTTCTACCATGGGTACGCTGGGTAGAAAGTGACCAGTGGTACCCTGAGTACCCTGAGTACCCATAGTTTGCGATTCCTCAGGCAGATACACAGAATACTCGTTGCCGTCGTGCGTGCCATCGCACTCGATCCATGAGACGAGTCCCGTGTCCCGCAGGTGCCGCAGATTGAGGAAGAGTGTTTTGGTGGAGCCGACGTGCGAGCCCTTCATGATCTCGCGCCTCGTCAGCCGGGCGCTACGCGCCGGCAGAATGGCACCGCGCGTTTTAGCATAGAGGTAATCGTAAATCTGTTTGCTCTTACCTTTGAACAGTCCGCCGCGCATCGCCACCCGGTGAATCGAGTTGGCGACTTTCATGAAATCTTTGGCGGGCGCGACAGGGGATGGAACAGCAGAAGAAGTGTAATGACCCTGAGTACCCAGGGTACTCAGGGTCTGCATCTCCAATGATTCTTTTATGGGCGTCGGGTCTTCGGCCTCTTCTTGAGCCCTGCCCATCAACCGCCCCATCACGCGCTGCGTCGATGCCCGGTCTTGCGGGCTCAACCTGATTGGTTGAATCTCAGGATACTTGCGCTTCCTGGCTGGCTTGTCGTTCGACACGGGCGATCACCTCCTCCGCTAATTGTTGGTAGTCATTGTGCCCCTTGCTCCCATGTGCGTAATCAATGATCGGCTGCTTGGCAACTGAAGCCTCGACGAGCGTAGCCGTGTGCCGGATCACGGTCTTGAGCGCCAAGTCCTCGAAGTCTTGCTCGATGCGCGCCATCACGTCGCGGTTGACGTTGACGTTGGGGCGGTGCAGCGTGGCCAGCGCGAAAGTGACCAGCTCGGGGTTAGACTCCTCCATCACGTCGCTGGCAATGGCCATCAAGCGCTTTAGGGCTTCATATGCGAACCAGTTCGTTTGAATGGTGATGATGATGTGCGTCGCCGCGCAGAAGGCGTTGACGGTCGAAATGCCGAGTGAGGGCGCGCAATCTAAGATCACGTAATCGAAATCATTCGCGGCCTGCGAGAGGGCGCGCAGCAGCCGGGTTTCGCGGTTGATGGCGGAGAAAAGTTTAATGTCAATTTCGGCGAGAGCGATGTGGCCGGGCGCGATCTGCAAATTAGGCGCGACCGGCTGAAGAATCTTGCTCAGGTCGGGCGACTTCTCGGCGATGAGAGCGTATGAACTGTGTGCCTCGTCCGCCGGGTTCTCAAATCCGAGGTGGTCGGTGGCATTGGCTTGGGGATCGAGATCGACCAGCAGCACGCGCCGGCCGAGCCGTGAGAGGCACGCGGCAAGGTTGACCGCCGTCGTGGTCTTTCCGACTCCGCCTTTCTGGTTGGCTATGGCTATGGTCTTCACAGTAATTTCTCCGCCCTGAATGTGTCATTCCAAAGCGTCGGCGGCTCACCTGATAAAAGTGATCGAGCAGATGCCCGTCGCGGCGATCTTGTCCATTTCATGATGGTCAGAGGTCAGCAGCGTGCCGCCCGCACGATTCGTGAGCGTGACGGCGAAACAATCGGCGAGGGAGATGCCGCCGCCGGCTTTGAGCCTGCCCGCGTCCATCCAGAAAGCCTGATCGAAGTCGTTGCGCTCCGCCACGCCTGCCGCCGCCAAGTCGCTGACGACGGATTGAGCGCGCGCCTCGCCGGCGTTGCGGCAGGCGTCGTAGAAGACCTCGCACAGGTTGATGGCGTGGACGAGGCTTTGTGCGCCCGAATCGCGCACGGCTTGCTCGACCACGTCGGCGCCCGTTTCGTTGCGCAGCCAAGCGATGATGGCGGAGGCGTCGAGGATGTAGATCATCGGCGGCGATCTTCCAGTGCGATCTCTTCGGCCTTGCGCGCGGCAAACTCTTCGCTGCTGGTCAGCACGTCGCGGTACTTGCCGCGAATGTTTTCAGGCGGTCGGTGTCTCCGCTCCTGCCGTTCTTCGTCCAACATGTCGCGGAGTTGCTGTTGCTCGTCAGGCGGAAGCCGGCGAACTTCTTCAATGATTCTGTCTAATGTGGCACTCATTTCCCATTGCCTTTCTCTCACTTCTCAATGCGTAACTCCACGATGTCGCGGATGGTCGTTTGCTCTTCTTCGGTCAGCCCCGCGAACTCCACCCCCAGCCCGATGCCATCCATTTGGTATTTGACGTGCCCGCGCAGAGCGCTCGCGCCCTGACCTTCGCCGCCCAGTGACATGCGGACGAACACCGCCTGCCCCCGCGAAGCGTAGAGGGGCGCGTTGATGAGGCATCCGCCGAGGCTGAGGATCGTGATCACGCCCTCGTAGCCGCAGTTGGGTGCCGTCCCCTACTTGACCGGGATCGCTACCTTAGCTCGTGGGAATCTGCGCTTCTCAGTGAACGTTTCACTTCTTCGTGCCTTCCTACCACTGCTCATTTTACGAAAGTGTATACTCACTACACCTTTGGGCGCGAGAGTCACTTCTTCAACCTTCTCTTCGGGCTTTCGCTCTTCGGTGCCGAGCCGACTCTTGAGCATCTCGGCGATCTCCTGTTGGCGCTTCGGCGAGACGGCGAGACTTTTGCTCATCGCTTCCCGCAGGCGCTCGCGCTCTTTTTTACTCGACCCCATCAATTATCCCCATCCCCTGGATGACCTGTTCCGCCACCTCGTCCAGAGGGCGCTTCGGCGTCTCGCGCTTGAGATCGTTCATCTGGGCGAAAGCCTGCATCAGCCCTTCACTGTTGATGACGACCTTCTGTTCGTGCGTGATGCTGTCAACCGACCACTCCCGATTGTACTTGCGCCACGCCGAGCGCCGAGGCGAGGGTCGCGTGGTAACTTTTATGCCAGTCGGCAGAGAACGGGGCGCGCGCTCTCAGCGTGTATTTGACGCTCACTTCTTTCCCCTCTTCTTACCGTTCTGCTCGGTCTTGGCTTTCGCCAATAGACTCGTTGACACTAAAAGCACTCATTGGAACTACTGCTTACGCTTAATCCGCGTGCAGCGTGCCCCTACTTGTTGCCGGGCTTGCGCCGCCTCTTCCTTCTCTTTACGCTTCCGCTCCCGCTCGGCTTGCTTCTGCTCCTGCTTGTCGGAAGGTCGCTGCGCTTGGCCGGACTCCTGCGCGCGCCCGGCAACGGGGAAGGGGAGCGTCGTGCAA
>MWWH01000094.1_pt1 | contig 22042 bp, 22 predicted proteins | sample 1047231 | NCBI WGS metagenome assembly MWWH01 (sample SAMN06349967, study PRJNA376086) | soil metagenome | isolation source: MG3-2 sample Antarctic (ecotone) soil | place: Antarctica | collected 2015-01-13 | reverse complement strand
GGAGATCCTGATAGGTTTAGGTTTAGCTAATCTGCTTCTGACTTGCCTCTTAGTAATTCTCTTTATCAAACACACGCATCACCCACCGTATTTTGGAATCGCTTCTCCTTCTGACATTGTGTTGGGCTCTACGCTCAGGTTTATAAATCTTCCCCTGGCTCAGGTTCGCCTGAGTACGCACGAACAAAAGTACCACGCTGCCATCTTTGGAAGATCCGGCTCAGGCAAGTCAAAACTTTTGCAGGGGGTGTTTCTGCAGCACGTTTTCAAGAAACATGGAGTCGGAGTTTTGGAGCCTCACCATGATCTCTCCTTTGACTGCCTGACATCCCTTGTAGCCTCAGGCTTTTACAGGAACCCCGATGCCTATAAGCGAGTGGTCTATATTGATTGGGCTAATGGCAGCTATGTTCCGTTCAATATCCTGAAGAGCAAAGCTGAGCCACATACCATAGCAGCGAACATCTTGGATGCTTTCCATAGGGTCTGGCCTGCTTTGGGCGAAGGTGCAGCACCTGCCTTTGACAACATCATCAAGCGTGGTATCAGAGTGCTTCTTGCAAATGACCTTCCCCTGACCAAACTGGAGCGACTAGTCATAGATCACACATGGAGGGCTGAGCTTCTGAAGAATGTGACAGATGATGGAGTGCTGACTTACTGGAATACTTTCTTTGATCAACTCAATGACAATAATAAAATGGATGAAATCAAGTCTACCCTTAGGAGACTGTCTCTGCTGACAGACAACCCACTTCTGAAGCTCACATTAGGACAGCCAGAAAACGCTTTAGATTTTCGTCAGATTATGGATCAGGGTAAAGCTATTGTCATCAATCTGGGCAATGTTGGTGATCAAGAGTCCCGTAAGCTGATTGGTGCGCTCCTCATGATCCAGATCGAGCAAGCTGCGCTTTCAAGGACTGATCTTCTTCCAAACGAGAGAACCCCCTTCACCCTGCTGGTGGATGAGTGGCCAGCCTTTGCAGCTCAGCAGGACACCATCAGCCATATCCTCTCCCAGTGCAGGAAGTTCAATCTCAGGCTCTATCTGGCTGCCCAAAGCCTGTCACAGGTTGATTCCACCCGTCTGGTTGGAGCCCTTGAAAACTGCAAGTTGCAGATAGCCTTTGGCTTAGGGAGAGATTCAGCAGAAACTCAGGCCAGACACATTGGAGATGTAGATCCCTTCCACATAAAGGAGGAGCAATTTACTGAGCATCAACACAATGCTTTTATGGCTGTAAATGAGCAATTTGAATCTTGGACTAGTGAACTCCAGAACCTCAAGCCCAGACAGGCCTATATCAAGCTGGAGGGCAGGCATGCAGTCAAGGTCAGAACCTCCAGCATCTCTGAGCCACGGGTGAAGCCAGAGGAGCTTGCTGAAGTGCTATCAACCTATCGCACCCTCTACCAACGCACGCAGGATGAAGCAGAAAAAGCAGCTGCCAGCTTCAATGTCACACCCAAAGTTTCCAGTCATCAATCAGCACCAGCTTACACCCAGCTTTACAAGAGCAAAGAAGCATTGACATAACTAAGGCTTATAATTATACTCGGCGAAAATGGCTGAACAGGAACCCAACCCACAAAGGCTCAAAAGCTTCAAGATAGATTTTGAGAAACGTTATCTACAAATAGAGTCCACCGATGCTGTAGCGGTACGTCTGAGCCTGACTCCTCAGGGGATAGCTTGGGAGCTGCTTCAGCCTCCCACCATTACCACTGCACGCTCAGTAGACAAGCTGGTAGAGGCAGCCGAGCAAGTAACTCCAGTTCAAGAGGGTAAGGAGAAAAATCCCACAGTCACCCTCACTGGTAGGATCAAAGGTCAAGTCAGAGAAGGCAGACCTGCAAAAGATGGCAAGAGGACAGCTTGGGGTCTGGTAGCTGTGCATGAAGAGGGGAGTGAGCAGGCTAAGATGGTCTCAGTCACCTTCTACCGCCATACTGCGAATACGGCTCTTGCCCTTCCAGCTGATGCACAGATCACAGCTACGGGATACCTCAACCAATCAGAAGACCCTTCAAGAAAAGCCTCATTCAAAGTCTTCAATCTAGTAAATTACCCCGGTAAGAGAGATAAATCTGAAGTTAGCGACTGATATTGTAAAGCATATTAGTGAGAGGTCATTCAGTTAGATCCTTCGGGGGCGAGCGATTAGCGAGCCCCATTCAAACCCACTATATGTCACAAATAAAGGCTCGGAGGCTTTCACCCCCGAGCCAGTTGTTATCACTCACCCTTGATAACTAGGTTGTCTTTTGTACTTGAATCAAGTACAATCACTAACGCAGCGCAATTGTTTGCACTATCTTTCGAGCGAATCGTAATCGCCCGCGAGTATGGGGGGAGTAGGTTATACCCTTCTCCTTCCAAGATCTCACTAACTTCGACCGAGACCGTCTCATGCAAATGCATGTTGAGCTTTTCCCGGTGTGCTTCGATAAACAACTTACCATCATACGTTCTAACATTCATTTAGTTCACCTCCTTTCTGCTGACTTCCTATCTGTCAACGGAGTCCACTTTGCCTGACTGCTGAAGCGGGTCAAGGGCGAGTGAACGAATAGTGAGCGAGTTTATATACCCTTGCACCCTAGCTGAAGAGTCAGGCTACATAATGGAAAGACTGACAGATACCCAAGGTTGGATATACCAATTTTGGGCTTTATAGAAAGGGCTCTTTGACAGGAAGGTCAAGGAGGGATGTCAAAGGAGCACTACCTACAGTACTCACCCACATTTACCAGGTTGCCCCTGGAACCAGAGCAAAAGAAGAGGCTCACCACCCAAAGTTCATGTATGCAGTAGCCGACTGCTGCAGTCGGCTACTGCATACATGAAAGGGCCTTCTCCCTCCTTGTACATAGCATCAGGCTCCAAGGGAGCTACCTCTTGGGGCTAGGAGTTCAAACTCATACTTCATCTCCTACATGGAGAGCAGCCTATAATGGCCCCATCATGCAGCTGAAGCTGGGTAGAGACGTAGAGACTGACGAGCCTGTCACCTTGGATGGTGAACCCAGAACCCAAGGGCTCTATGTCGTTGGGCTTCAGGGGACGGGCAAGAGCACTCTGCTCCTCAACCTGATCCATCAGGACATGGAGGCAGGCCACGGGCTCTGCCTGCTTGATCCTCATGGGGATCTGGTGAGGGATGTTCTGGCCAGAGTCCCCGGCTTCAGGCAGCAGGATGTCATCTACCTCAATCCTCTCGACTATGAGCATCCCTTCGGGCTGAACCTGTTCGAGTGCCAGGATCCAGAGGACATGATCTCCTCTGTTGAGGCTCAGGAGCGGATCCTCCACGTCTTTGAGAAGGTCTGGTACCCAGAAGGGGACATGATGGATTCAGCGCCTCAACTGACTGAGGTGCTTTCAAACCTAAGCTATCTGCTTATTAGTAATCAAGGCTACACAATGGCAGAAATTCCCCTGATATTATCCAATGACGTTTTCAGGGGAAGGCTTGTCAAGAATATTACCAATCCAAGAGTTAGGCAGTGGTGGGAATCAGTATATTCGTATATGCCCCCTGAGGATAGGGCTCTGTATGCATCCTCTACCATGAGGAGAATGGAAAGATTCCTGCAAAATCCTATTCTTTATAACATTGTGGCCCAAAGTCACACTACAGTTGATTTTAGGGCTGTGATGGATGAGGGCAAAATTCTAATCATTTCATTACCAAGAGTTCGTATAGGATCTGAAGCCGTCACTCTTTTGGGCTCTATCTTCATCTCACAACTTCTTACGGCAGCTTTATCTAGGGATGACACTCCAACCCATGAACGCAAGTTCTTTGCCCTCTATGCTGATGAGTATTGGAGGTTTGCCATTTCAGATTTTGCCTCTTTGCTGGCTGAGGTTAGAAAATACAATGTGGCAACAACTATTGCCCACCAGTGGCTTGCTCAGCTAGATAGGGATAATCAGTCAGCGGTCAAGAGTACTGTCAATAAGGTTGTTTTTCAGGTCAGCCCCGATGATGCTCATGAGTTCTCAAAAGGCTTCTACCATGACCCATCAAATTCAGAAATTATCGGATATAAACCAATTCAAATCGTTGCCCCATTCCCACTCGATGAACTCTCAAGGAGTGGGCATACAAATCCTCAGATGGCAGAACTCTGGCCCATCCTTGATAGACACCTACGTGCCGTAAGGACGGGCGAAAGAAGGCGGGAACTAAGTGTCAACCGTTACCTGCTAGAGGTAATGGAAAGGCGCATCCCGCTAAGCAGGGAGGAAGAACTTGCCCATCTCCTAAATACTATTACAGAGCATGTTTCAGGGCTTGCTTATCAAACCCAACCCAAAGCTGGACCAGCGTCTTTAGGCTCCATAGAAGATGATTCGGCCCATTTGTCCTCACTCCTGGAGAGGGCCGTTGCATGGTCTATTGATCAAGCCAGGGATTGTGATACGAAGGGTGATCCATGGATCGAGTTGACCGACTTCCTGCTAAATGGCAGGAGGGGTGCGTATTTACCGGAGCTGCCTGATCATTCTTTTGATCGACAAATTGTGTTCAATAAAGTCTTTCAAGCATTAAAGGTAAGACTACGCGATATTTGTTTAAATCCTAATGTGTCCACCGATGAGGATGTAGCCTCGGAGATCGAACGAATCGTAGGACCCGAACCACAACGCAGCAATTATTTCTATTACAACAGTCGGGTTGACACAGAGGCAATTATAAAAGCCCTAGATAGGCGCTATAAGTCGGTCTTGAGTGATGTCAAGACGACTAGACTCTACATTCCCACAATCTTGGCGATAGCTGACATCCTGCGCCTTGAGCCAATTATGACCTCATCCTCGCAATTTGAGCCAATCTATGAGCGTCCGAGATCTTTCAGTGATGTTCAGGCTGAAGTAGCCAGCGCCCTTGCCCATACACCCATCAGGCGGGCTAGATGTCGGATCATTCGAGATCTGATTGTGGTGGAACACACCATCAGTACTGATCCTCCCCCAGCTACTACGTTTCGCTTCACCCCCTCACCACAAGGGACACCCAGAGCAAAGGTAGAGGAGCAAATCAGGCAGAGACAGCAGGGACACCAGCTGCCCCCTACCCCTCAGAGAGCAAGACGCTTTGGCAACCGCTAACCGCCTCCCAAGATACACCAGAGTAGAAAATGCTCCTGATGTATCCATAACTAGACCCAAGCAAAAGCTTCTGGAAGCTGTCTCAAGATTTTACTATCTGACTGCAAAGCAGCTAACTCGCCTCCTCTACTCTCCTAGCTCTCAAACGTTTGTTATGCAGCATATGAGCGAGCTTTACCACTCGAAATATGTCAACAGAGTTTTCTTGCCAACACTAAGTCCCCATGGATCTCCAAGAGCTTTTTATTGTCTGGACACAAAGGGCTTCAATCATCTCAAGTCTCAGGGGTTAGCAGAGGGGCGTTTCAAAGGCACAGAACAGGTCAAAAGACGCTGGTTATTTCTTCAACATACAGAACAATCCAATGACCTGATGATTCTGGCTCACCTACTTGCTAGGCAGGATTCGAGGGTACAGCTAGCTAGGATGAAAACCGAGCGTGAGATGAGGCATAAGCCTGTCTATGTCAGGATGGGAAGAGAAAGAATTGGAGTAGTCCCCGATGGGTGGGTTGATCTCAGAGCTTCAGATACCACCTGTCTGGCCTTCGAGTTGGATCGGGACACAGTTGAGCGTGAGGCATGGGGAAAGAAAATGAGGGCTTATAACCTAGCTACTTTAGGTGAGTACCAAGAAGCCTTTCAAACTGACAGAATCACTATTGCCGTAGTCACTACAGCTGACCAAAGGAGAGTCAGAGAACTTATAAAATGGACAGAAAACGAGCTAGAAAAGGTTGGAGATGTTGGCTTGGCAGATTTAATCATGTTTGCTTCTTTTGATCCAGCCAGTCTTGATCCCATTTCAGCCTTCTGCTCCAACCTCTGGCAACAGCCCTTCAAACCTTCTTTCTACTCACTTTTGGATGAGAGGTTTTTTGGGTAAGGGGGCTCTGCCCCCAATGGCAGTCAAATCAGGCTGCGCCTGATTCCTCCAGTCACTTCGCTCCTTTCGGCCCTTCGGGTGACAGCCATTCCCCCGCAAGTGTTAGAGGCGCCAGTTTTGCTTCGCAAAACATGCTTTTCTAATTTGCGATAGGGATTCCCATTACTGCGTGGGTGGGAGCTTCACTCCAGGTACAGGTGGGGATTCGTTGACCACCGCGAGCCCATATCGGGGGAGGGCTGAGTTAAGCTTGTTTTGGATGTAGCTGGCTTGGGTAGGTCCGCCCTTGAGACCACCTCGCGCAGCTTCCATTGAGGCTGCCAGCATCAGCTGAACCACTTCACTGCTTTCTCTGAGATCTGGATTTGGGGGTAGCCCTTCTTGGGGTGGATGTTTAGCAGCTTCTACCTTTGTCTCTGTGAACGCCCACTCTTGATCTGGAAGGTTTCTGAGAGAAAGTCGAGAAAACTTATCATGAGCTTCTCTAAGACTGACGTGGGCATCAATCATTTCTCTGACTGTAGGAACTTCCCAGTTCTCACGGGGGATACCTAATCTTGTAGCTTCAAGCTCAAACGGATCCTCTCTTCTTATATCTGGTGTTCTTCCTTCTAATTTATCCACTCTTTATAGAATAACACACAAAGTAAAGAATCGAGTTGCTGATATTTCTTCTCTTGTTACCGATCGAGATTAGTCACTCGCTTTCTACTCACTCACCCACGCCAGAGACAGAGCCGGATGCCATTGACAGCCTCCCTACCCAGTAGTAGGCTCAGACTCCATCGGTCTCTAGCTAGCCCAGGAGCACACATGGAACAAGTTCAGTGCCCTAGCTGTGGTGGCTATAAGGTCATCACGACACCCGTTCAAATAGAGCAGAATTCAGAACAGAGAAGGCTGCCACAAAATCCACTTCTATCTTTGATCGGTATAGTAGGAGTACTTTGTGGGTTTATTCTCATACCGATAGGCTTTATAGCTGGAGTCATGGGTAACGGCATTATATTATTTATTGGGATAATAGGCTTCGTATTATCACTTGTAGTGGCGCTCGCGGTAAAGTCTACCATTCCTAAATCTATTCTTGTCACGTTATCATATAGTAATGTGTGCAAGATATGCGGTTATCGTTGGAATTGGGTTGTTGGGACGCCTAGACCAGAGGTCAAGGTCAATCCCCATCTCATCCGACAAGGAGGTGAGCATCTAAAGGAGCAGGAGCGCCAAAGCCGTAAGGCTCAGGGGCTTGAGTAGCCCAATAGTCGAATCTTTACAATTTCTTAGCCCCTCAGAGACACGAGAAGGGGTCAATCCGAGGGTGGGCGGTACTTGGAAGACCTGAGGCACAGTAAGGACTGCTCTGGTGAAGCTGGGAAGCTTCCTTGAGATGGGAGCCCGTATTCCAACCCCTCAAAGAGGTAAACAGGCCAACTTGTCCACAACTTGACTCTAAAATTAGTGTTGAGCTAATATCTCTCAGCCTTATCTTTCAGTTTGGAGTTACCAGAGATGCCAACGGTTGACAGAAGGCCAATAGCAGAGAAGACAGTCTTTTCAGCTACCCCACAGAAGAAGGATCCGAAGTGGCGGGCACTGGTTTCTGAGCTAGAGGAATTGACACCAGATAACATCTTGGCTCTCACTCCTGACGCTGGTGACTCCTTGCGTGCCCTGAAGGTGCAGGTTAGCAGGGCAGCAAATGCAGCTGGCAGGAAGGATGAGATTGAGTATGGGGTCAATGAGAATGATGAGCTTGAAGTGTGGGTGAGGGAGAAGCCCAGGCAGAAGAGAGGGCCTAGGAAGGCCAAAGGAGCCGCTGGGGAGAATTGATCCTCCCTTTTCATCACAACGCCGCACGTTCTAAGGCACGCACCATTGCCCCAAAATGGCCTAGGTCATCTTCGGTCATTTCTCTACTTACCTGCTCAGAGACTTCTCGTTTGATTCTATTCTTCTCAGTGTGTCCTTTACTTCTTCTTATGCTCTCTAGATCTTCACTTTTATTTCTACCGCAACGCTCGTAGATATGTTCTGGTATGTACTCCTCCAAAGACGTTGCGTCAAGTTCAAATAATCTCTCCCCAAGAGTTCGTTTTATTTCTTGGTAATGAAAATTAGATGGATCTGCTGGCCTGTCGATCAATGCCACTGCTGAGCCTTTATAAGGAGAGTCAGAAAGAACTAGAGGAAGCAATGTTTTGCTGACGGCAGACAATATATCACGAACGTTCTCTACGCCGACAGCAGAGACCACTTTTACTGCATATTTGCCAATGCCTCGAATTTCCATAATTTTCTCAACGATTGCTTGATCTGATGACCCCTCCACTATCATGAAGTTCCTGGGTAGAAACAGGTCTTCTAAACTGTTGCCTAGTAAATTAAAGGTTATGTCATATAGCTGCTTGGTTGACAAAACTCTATCGACGCTGACTCCAGAGTTAGCCCTAGAGATCGCATAGTTCATATCGAATTTATCTCTATTTAATAAGAGGTGAGAATGAGTGCTTATAATTATCTTTTTTGTCTGTGAGGCCTGATAGAATATTTCTCTTAGTCTCTTTTGTAGAGTAGGCTCCAAGGATATTTCTGGTTCATCTATTATTATTACCTTGATGTTATCGCTGGTTATTGCTGCAAGAATAGGCAGTATAGATCGTAAACCAGTGCCATGAAATCCCGGTGCCACGTCTTCGAATGTTATTTTTTGCCCAGATCCGATTGTGATCTCTGGTAGTTCCATAGATTCGAGTAGGACCATCATAGTTTGTAATTGAGAGAAGTGGTTAGTATGCGACAATAATGTGCTAGTATTTAATTCTCGATATGCACCAGACATATGCTGATAATCTAGATTTGTATCCTGCATCCTATTGTATGTATCACCATTTATTATTGTCAACTCATGTCCAGCTGCTAGCGAGGTGGCAACGAACATCCTATCCACAGGAATGAATATAATTCCGTTTGGTCCATATTCCTGATTTTCAAATAGTGACTTAAATATCATTTGGAGTATCGAAGATTTTCCCGCCTCATTGGGTCCTACAAGTACACTATATCCGTCCTCCAATTCAAATGTAAATCCAGTTTGCAATGGTCCTTGGTTTTTGTTAGCACGAACTATAGTTGTTGCCACTTCTCTCCCGCCTAATCAACATTTCATAAGTTACCGAATATTCTAGTCTATATTCGGTCTTGTTGCCTCAACAGAACTCCCTGCCTCCTCCCGCAGCCTCTTGTAGTAAGGTGTTTACCTATCTCTTACTTGACTTCATCCTCTTATTACTATAATGTAGTTATATGTCCAAAGTAATTTATGAGGTTACTCTTTCCCCAGATGGCAAACACTGTGTTTCTATAAAATCTGATGATGCTACTTTGCTAAAAGACGCTTTGCCCTTGGCAAAGAAGATTCAGGAAAGACTCCTTCAGGCTCCAGAAGCCCCTACTCCCTCAACTGTCAGCCAGCCTAGCACCCAATCTCAGGATCTGCAACAGGATCAGGCTCCCCTGTGTGGTGTTCACTCCACTCCCATGGCTCAGATGACTGGTAAGCGTGGTTCCTTCTGGAGCTGCCACACGAGGAATGAAGATGGTAGCTGGTGCTCCTATCGGCCAAGTCCCCGCAGACCAGCTGATGGCTCAATTAGTTATCTCTCCTCTTGACTAGGCTTTGTCCATGTCGCCAGCGGCAGCGATCCGCGTCCCCTTGGAGCGACGGATCGCCATGTTGTGTCGCGTTGACATTTATGCATGTTGGCCCACAGCGCTGACGTGCACAAAAGCCGTCGCAGAATCGTCCACCAGATAAGGATCGGCCTTGCACGGTCTCCACGAACTGCCCCAACTGGACAAAGCCTAGCTTGACTGCGGTCCAAAGAAGACACAGACGAGGCCCGCTTCGGCGGGCCTCGCAAGCCTGTGCCGGTCGTTCTAACCCGGCGGTCGGATCGTGAGCTGGGCGGAGCGACGCATCGCCCCCATGATCTCCTGGGGGGTGAACAGCGGCGTCGTCTTGTACGCCTTCAGGTGGCCGGCCCCAACCGCTGCCAGGGCGATCGCATTCGCAGCCTCGGCGTCCGGTACCTCGAACAGGGCGATGAGGTCGTAATCGCCCTGGCAGAAGAACACGTCGCGCAGCTGGCCACCGGCGCCCTCCACCAGTGGACGGATCGCTTGGGTGCGATCCTGCGGGCTCTTGGTCATGGCGGCAAGGGCCTCTGGCACGTAGCTGGCCTGAACCATGTAGAGCGGCATGGCGCCCCTCCCTGCGCGAGATAGAGACAGCCTACGCCCCATGCCGCATTCTGTCAATGCACGGCTGCTATGCGCCGCGCTTGGGCTTCCCCTCATCCCTTGACTTCTAACCACATTGCGCATAACATAGTCGCATAATATGTATTATCCGAAGTTCTGTGGTTTTCGTCCTCAAATCAACATTATCCACAACTACCCCCGGGGTAAATGAACCTGTAAAATGAAGTTGATCATCCAGCAAATTTATCTTCTCCGCCGTTTTCGACTACTCGCCTTGTCACCTAAAGTTTTATCTTCTTGCCCGCCTTTTTTATCAAGAAAAATCTTCTTTATCCATACAACAACAGGTATGGCCAAAGATGTCAATACCCATTGCCAATAATTACCAATAAACTCTCTCAATGAATATATAGGATTAACCTTTACATTTATTGATTTTATTACTGAAGGGTGTCCTTTCGTAGCGGTAAACGATCCTATTTTTGCCACATAAGTAATTGTCAAATGTAGTGTCTGTTCTCCAGACTTAATCGGTAAGACAGTCCATGTCCATTGAGTGAATGAACTTTCTGTGACTGCTTGTTCCTCATCGTTCATTTTTGTGATTTTGAAATCTTCTTCCTTGGCGTCGCCTCCACGGAGCTGGACTTTCATGAAAGTATGAACAGGTATAGTTTCCGTTACTGGGGTGCCACGACCTTGAAGTCCTCGTGACAAGTCTTCATTGATATTATGGGATATCCGTACGGCTATCATTTCAGATTCTCCAACCGTCATTTCTGTAGGTGGATTGTAAGTAATTTGACCCAATGGGAGACGATCTAAAATATCTTTCACCTGAAAATCTAGGCTAGATGTAGGTGGTTGAACAATAGGAGTTGCTGTAGGTGGAGCGAGACTGTCTCGTGAATAGGATGGCGCCAAATAAGCCAAACTAAATAAAACTAGCGGCGCCGCAATGAGAATTACCGTCAGGAGTATTAGTTGGGTCGTGCGACGGAGGCGGTCGCTCATGGCCTGCACCCTCATCTGGTACGAGAAGCTCTCGCAGCGGTCAATTCCATTCTATGTCAAGTGTCAGCCCCTTGCATTGCCTCCGCCCTAAGCTGCGTGTTCAGGTACCCTCTTGACGTTCAGCGAAATTAGACGGATAATATATACGCATAAGATACATTATGCGTAGTCTCTCTGTCGGCTCACAGCGTTGCCTGGCCTCTATCTTCTAATGATCCTGATTAAGCAATTTATTGCAACGACTATCCATAGCATGAAAAGAATGCCTATAATAGAGTTCACCACACTATTGTCATTTTCCTGATTCGTATTTAGACCCGCATATACTGCTAGAATAAGCCATGAAAATAAAAGTAAAAAAATACTGCGGTGGTGTGTTGAAAATATAATGGTTTATGTTTTTGAAAGTTCTCGAATAAGCCTTGGGTCGGTGTTTTTGATTCCTCTGAGTTATCAGGTGTGCTTTGAGCGTCTGTCCTACTGCTGGTTAGCGCAGCTCCATTCGAAGCCGTCCGAGACTCGGATTGTCCTGCAGCCAAAGGGGCTGTCGCCTCAGAGTCAGCAGAGTTCGATGGAAGGGTTTCCCTAGACGGAAGGGTTTCCCTAGTCGACGGCTCGATCCTAGTAGGAACTTGCGTGTTGGTAGTTGCGACATCAACATGCGGTACGAGCGTGGCAACTGCTTGTACTAGCTCCTGATAGTTTGGGTCTCCATAATCACCAGCCCAGTTTATTAGATCCGCAGCTTGCATGTTTCGATAAGCCATGGGGATTCTTGAATCTTCTATAAGCACGGGAAGTAGAATCCCTTGATTTCTTCCTTCTTCTGCCTCCGATCTAACCCAATCAGAATTAATTGATGATTTGGACCATAGAACTACAACACACTTAGCCAAAGAGATCTCTTCTTCTATTACTCGGTCAAATAATTTGCCAGGAACGATTCGTCGGTCCCACCAGACTGACCAGCCTTGGTTCACAAGACCATCAGCCAGGAGCTTGGCCTTATCTCTATCCTCGCGCGCGTAGCTGATGAAGATGTCACTCATGAGCCCTCCGAGTCGCTTTGCGGTAGAACCTCTTCCAGCCCACTCGCCCCATTCTATGTCACCTGGTGCCTCCTTGCTCTCCCTGCACCCCAAGCAACTTCATCATCTACCTGCTTGACTCAAACTCGGCCATGATAGATAATATGATCGCATAACACACATTATGCGCACAGATACGACCAGATCGCTGTTGTCCTCTCGCTTGGGGCACTTCAGCTAAGACTGGAAAAACTGTACGGATAATGTTTAGAGGCACCGAGATGAGTCAGACCAACCCCCATATAGACCAGTTCCTGTCAGACATAGCCCGTGAGGAGATATCCCCTAAAACCATTTCAAGCTATGGAATAGATCTCATGAATTTTTCCAAGTGGTTTGAAGAATCTCTGTCTGAAACGTTCTCCCCCACCTCAGTTACTCAAACAGACATCAGGGACTACAAATCCTTCCTGATAACTGTTGAGCATAGAAAGCCAGCTACAGTCAACAGGAGACTGGCAGCATTGAAGAAGTTCTTTCTCTGGGCCAAAGGTAGAAAGCTTATAGCTGACTCCCCTACTGAGTCTGTCAAAGGTGTTTCTCAGGCACCCAGAGCCCCACGCTCTTTGGAGAAGCGGGATATAGACAGGCTCATCCGCATGACTGAACGTCACGGGTCAAAGAGGGATCTGGCTGTGATCTCCACCCTCAGGCACACTGGAGTTAGGGTGTCTGAGCTTTGCTCACTAACTTTGGATGATATAGAGATGTCTGACAGAAAGGGGACATTAGTTGTTCGTTCTGGTAAGGGTGGAAAGTATAGAGTTTTGCCTTTGAATATGGATGCCAGAAAAACGATTACAGACTATCTGGAGGTCAGGCCAGAAACTGGCATATCTTCCCTCTTTATTGGACAGAGGGGTGAAGGGGTGAAGCCACGGGCAGTAGAGCTCTTGGTAGCCAAGTACGCCAGACTAGCAGGGTTGGAAGATGTCACTCCTCATACCCTCAGGCACAGCTTCGGCAAGCACACCCTTGACTCAGGAGCTAACCTAGTAGCTGTGGCTGCCCTCTTGGGACACCAGAGGTTGGAGACCACTGCCATCTACACCACTCCCACTCAGAGGGATCTGGAGAAGGCTGTGGATAAGCTAGCAACAGAGTCATAGCTGAGCCTGACTTGCCAGAGTGTGAGATAATATGATCGGAGTAAAAAACATGGCAAAAGAACTTAGATCAATAGATATTACCAATACGCCTGACGTTTTGCGCCTAGCTAATGAAGTAGCTAGAACTGGCCTGCCTCATGTCCTCAAAAGAGACAATGAGGAGGTAGCTTTGATCACTCCACTTTCCACTGCCTCCAAATCCCGTAAGAAACGAGCTAAGAGCAAAGAGGACTTTGAGGCCTTCCGATCCTCTTTTGGCAGCTGGCCTGACTTTGACGTTGACAAGTTCCACAAGGACCGTGAGGAGTCACGCAAGCTGAACCGCCCACCTGTGGAGCTATGAAGTATCTGATTGACAGCGACTGGGTAGCTGACTGGCTAAAAGGAAAACCTGAAGCACAACAACTGTTTTCTAAATTTACCCCTAATGATGAACTGTTTATAAGCCTGATTACTTTTGGAGAAATCTACGAGGGAATTTTTTATGGAAGAGACCCACAGGGTGCAGAAGCCTCGTTCCGTAACCTGCTTCGCTTTGTGGAAGTCCTACCTCTCAATCGGGCCATCCTGAGACGCTTTGCCAGAATCCGTGGAGAGCTGAGAGCCAAGGGGCAGATCATTGGTGACTTTGACCTGCTGATTGCTGCTACAGCCCTCCAGCATGGCCTTACCCTGATGACTCGTAACCGCAGGCACTTTGACAGAGTCCCCAGCCTGCAGCAGCCTTCCTGACCATGAGCGGAAACACCCATATGATTGGCTGCAGATGTCAGATGTGTAAGACCAAGCCCTCTCCCCTCTCGTTCCAGACTGTGAAGCAGGCTGTGCATTGGGCCATGCATGAGGGAAGGAAGCAGCCAAAGAGGTGTCCATATTGTAGGACAATCATACCTAACAACAATTAGTGAATTCTATTTCATCTTCTTTTCAAGAAAACTGTCTATATCATTAACGAATAATCTAAGTATATCGCCTCTTTTTATATTCTTGTTCTTATGTCCTATGTCATTTCTCATCGCTATCCACAGATCTTCTATATCCCACATCATATTCTCTGCGAGGTAACCTTCCGGATTAGACCATTTTCTTTTCAGATATGACCACCTCCTAACTATATCGTCAGAACCAAACGCTATCATTTTAGGAGTCATATTAAAGAAGTAGTCAATTAGAGCCTTTTCATCGGACTTTTCTCCCCCTAGTGTCTCTGAGCCCACAGTTTTCAGGAAGAAATCCATGAAACCCTCGTATAGGATTGCCTTTTTCTCTCTGAGTTCACCTTCAATCTCGAATCTTTTTTCTATAATCTTTCCAATGACAGTCACTATTACAGCACCAATTACTGTCCCGAATGCAGTCACACATGCTGCGAGTATCTCCTTAGGCAATCCCGTAAATATATATATAACCCAGCTCAATATCAAAAATATTGCATATATAAATACCGCTACTAAAATTAGCAGAATTATTATTGGCAATATTTTGGACATTTTATTAGTATTTCCATATGGCTCTCTTACCAAATTTTCCACCATGGTCTATCCTCTACCTTACTCTCTTCAGGCACGGGCTCTACCTTAGGTGCTTCCAGCATCTTGATTGTCTGCTGAGCTGCCCTAAGTTGCTCATGGGTGGCGGTGAGCTGGAGGCTGACCATCTCAGCCCGAGCCTGCCACATGGCACAGGCTTCTGACTTTGCGATCGCTTCCTGATGAAGCTCCCTGTTTTCATCCTGAAGTTTGTGGAGTAGAGCCAGAATCTCACGGTTTCCTGAGGTTTCGGCTTTAGGGCTACTCCCCCACCCTACTCTCTCCATGGTGTGATAGTCAGGGGCTATACAGACCTCATAGGTCATCCCGTGAATGGATTCTACTTGTCTAGACTCCAGCTTGCCCTTTTTGATCTTTCTGCGAAGTGTCTGTATCGAGACACCCAGCCTCTGTGAGGCTACCTGTAGAGTCAGCCACTCTCCCTGATTATCCATCCACCCTACCCTAGTCAGCTGATGCTTATAAGGGTAGCCAGATTTGAATAGCCTACCCCTACTCCCCCAGTCACAGGCACATCTCAGCTTCGTTACGTCACCTCTAGCGAACGCTCGTCCATTCGTACGCCCGTACGGATCAAATTTGATCCACTAAATGCTAGTTGCTATTACAACTGAATTGTTTTATGGTGTTATTGTTACTGTTTTTGCAGAATAACTTATCTAAGTAAGTTTCTGGGAAAATGAAGGGCATTATGTCGATAATTACAGCAATAGCTAGCCAAAAAGGCGGTGTAGCAAAAACCACTAGCAGTATAAATTTATCCTCAGGTATAGCCCGCAAGGGCAAAAAGGTACTTCTCATTGATATTGATCCACAGGCTAACTCAAGCCGTGTTGTTCTTCACAACTATTCTGACATCAGAAAAGATGACACTATCTGGAACACCATTATTAACAATAAGCCACTTAAAATCTATCCTACCAAAATTGACGGTTTATCAGTTGTCCCATCTAGTATCTTATTGAGTAACGCAGATATAGATCTTCAATCTGTTTTCAAGCGTGAGGAACGCCTCAAGATGCATTTGGACAAAGTGAAAGATCAGTTTGACTTTATCTTTATTGACTGCCCGCCATGGCTGAGCTGGCTCACCTATAACGCTCTGGTAGCAGCTGACAGGGTGCTGGTTCCTGTGAGTCCTGGTGCCTTCGAGCTTGAAAGTATCATTCAGATCAATAAGACCATCTTCGAAATTCAACAGATTAATACCAATCTAAAGATAGCTGGATATCTATTTACCATGGGTGACAATACTACTAACTCTAAAATCTCTCTCAAAGTTCTCAGGCAAACATATCCCGAATATGCTTTGTCTAACATTATCCCTAAGAATGCTGCTGCAAGGGATGCTTCCACAGCCAAGATGGATATTTTTGCATTTGACCGTAAAGCACTAGCTGCTGAAGCCTACACAAGGGTGATTGAGGAGGTGTATGGCATCTAAGAAATCTGACCTGCTCCAGAAAGGCCTTGAGGATCTTCACCCGTTCGCTGCAAGAATGGCTAGCTCTCAAAATGAAACTTTGGAAACAAGAAACCAAGGATCCTGGCAAGCAAGCAAGGAATCAAGCTTGGATGATTCTGAGTCCCATAATTCTTTTAAACAAACAAATGAAGATAGTCCTGAGTTATTCGACCGCCCGTACGCCCGTACGATAAATGTCAGGCATATTACCCGTTATGCGTTTGAGTTCTTCCAAGATCAGATAAGTTCCCTCAAACAGTTATCCCTTGATGAAAAGCAGAATGGAGAAAAGGGAAGTATGAGCCAGATGGTGCGGGAGGCTTTGGATGATTACCTCACAAAGAGGAAATCTCAGAGATAGTCCCGTACGCCCGTACGATCGTACGTCCGTGAGAAGAAGTTGTTGACACCAGTTGCATTCTGTGCAGAAATAGTGGGTGAGTCAGAAATGTAAAGAGAGAGGAGAAAATCTTCTCTCAACAGCGGGCCGTGAGGCTGCAAAGAGGAGGGGAGTGGTACTCAGAGGCCTGTGCGAAGCAGAAACACAGGCAGGGTTGCCCCACTGCCCACTCTCGGCTATTCTGGACTCGCTGAACAAAAGAAAAGCGCCCAGCTGAGCTTGTAGGCCCAACCAGACGCTCCAACTGTGACAAGTTCGAGTGTAGCAAGGCCTCCAAGCTCCCGTCAATGGGTGCTGGAGGTTTTTATTATGCCCGCAAATAATGGTCATCTAAATGTTAGTTCTGAGTATGGTCAAAATCTAGTCCTCAAATTTGGGGACATGATGGGTGCAGGATTTACAGTCCTGCCTAACATTCTCCTAAAGTACCAAGCTGATCTTGGCATTACATCTAGTGAGTTTAATTTCATTGCGCAAATTTGGTTCCATTGGTGGAGTGATAAAGATGCTTACCCATCCATCAAGACCATTGCCAAAAGGATGGGGTCTAAGGATGACGAAAGTGTCAGGCGTTATTCTAGGTCGCTTCAGAAAAAAGGCTATCTGTTAGTTAGGGATAGAATCTCTAAGGGAAAAGGGCAGCTAAGCAGTGAATATGATTTTTCCCCACTGATCCAGAAACTAAATGGGCTTTACGCTGTAGAAGAGGCAGCTGCTCAGGGGGCATCAGGAGATTGGGTTGTCAGGGAAAGAGAAAATACCCCCCTCCTCAAAAATGAGGAGGGGGGGCTCCTCAGATTTGAGGAGCCCCCCTCCGCTGAAATGGGTACCGAAGAAGACAAAGAGAAGAAGACACATTTAGAAGAAGACGAATCCTTAATTTCGAATAGGTTCGACAGTGATGCAAATTTGCAACAAACCTCAAAGTCAAAGTTTTCGAAAAAGCAACGCAAAATTTCAACAAAACCTCAGGCGCAAGCAACTGAAGAAGACCCACCTCAGAGGGAACACAGGAATGGATTTGCTCCTATAGCTGATGCTCTCTCCAGTAGGGTGGAGAAACTTAGGTCCCAGAGCCTCAAAACAGGGCCTAGAACTACTGCTACCCCAAGGTCTGGTAATAAGAGCCATGCTGAGCCTGATGAAGCGGTCAGCCGTTCCAGAGGTAGGCCCAAGAAGTACCCTGTCCCACCAGATCTGGAGCTTTTCACCAGAGACATCAGCCTGGAGTTTCATGACTCCTCAAAGCTTCCCTCCAACCTGAGCTTTGTAGGCAGGGTGCTTCAGGAATCAGGCTTGGACTCAGGCCACCTCTACCAGCTGATGCAGGAGGCTAGAATCCTGACCAAGAGAAGAGGAAATATTGAGAAGCCTTCAGAGGATGATGTAGGTACTCTCAATAAGTTTCCATACTTTCGCCAGACCCTAATGGATTTAATTGAGAAGGAGGGGAAGGTGGTTTCTCCAAGACGTAATCAGCAAGGAAAACAAAGTGGGGGTAATTTAGTGAACGAGTAATTTTATAGGTATATGGGTAAGTTTTGTCCCTGTTGAATTGGGTATTGAATTGGGTGTTGAGCTGAAGGAAACAGGGGAGCGGGGGATTAGGTGGAGGTGGCGGGTATTGGGCTATCTCCGCTTCGCGGAGACAGCCCAAGGAAAACAGTTCTGGATTTCTGGCACCTACGGTGCGGGAGAACGCTTCGCGTAAAATCCAAAAACTGTTTTGTCAGCAATGCTGACAGGCCACCTAAGGGTAAATTGCCAGAGGCAATAGGTAATGGGGTAGAGGGAAAAGGGTAAATAGTCATTGATAGTGCCTGTTATTGGTTCTTACTGATTTCTTTCTTGACAGGCTTATAACAATAAGTGTTAGTATCTGTAGACTTTTCATGGATACTGCTCATAGTACTGCTTTTATTACCCTACGGGATATCCAGATTCTTCGAATGGTTTATTTCTATGACACCTGTAGTGCATATCATATCTGTTCAAGATTCTTTGGTTGTGATTTTCCCTCTGGTAAGTACGGCCCGAGAGTAGCCTGCTATCGAAGGATTGCGAGGCTCACGGAAGCTGGCTACCTCACTACCTACAGATTGCCCTCACTGACTGGTGTTGGTTCTGGCAAATCACTTCTTGGACTTGGACCCAAGGGGAGAAAGCTCCTTGGAGAACATCTGCAGCTGCCTCTCTCTGAGCTCAAGAGGCTGAAGCAGGTAGTCACCCCAGTTCTTGGGGCTCACCACTTGGCGATCTGCGACGTTCGCCTGAGCCTAGAGCTTGCCTGTCAAAGGATTCCTTCACTCTCTCTGGAGTGGGTGAGTGAGAGGGAGCTTCGCATTCCACCAGTTACAAAGATCCCAGATCCAAGACCTCATCCTGAAGGAGTAGCACTGCCTGAGATTCCTCTGATTGCTGATGGCAGGTTCAGTATCTGCCTGCTTGATGGGGCAGCCCAGACCTTTGAGCTTGAGGTAGATCTTGGAACGATCCCGTCAAAGCGGATGCTCTCAAAGCTGGCAGGCTACCTTGGACTATCTCAAAAAACCCCTGTCCTTGTGCTCTGGGTTGTGCCTGATCAGAGGAGGCTTGAGGCTATCCGAAGTTGGGCTCTCACTCTCTCAAAGATGCTTGGAGCTGATCCAAGCATCTTCTGGATCACCAGAAAGGAGCTTCTCACACCTGAAACCGTGCTTGACCCAATCTGGCAGGTGGTAGGAGGGCCTGAGGCTCATGCTCTTATTCCAGACATCCTTACAAAGAGTGTCCAGCCACCAGCAAGTAGTTATGGAGAGCTTATATTTTCAGGAGATCCCCAATGGAGATCCTGATAGGTTTAGGTTTAGCTAATCTGCTTCTGACTTGCCTCTTAGTAATTCTCTTTATCAAACACACGCATCACCCACCGTATTTTGGAATCGCTTCTCCTTCTGACATTGTGTTGGGATCTACGCTCAGGTTTATAAACCTTCCCCTGACTCAGGTTCGCCTGAGTACGCACGAACAAAAGTACCACGCTGCCATCTTTGGAAGATCTGGCTCAGGCAAGTCAAAACTTTTGCAGGGGGTGTTTCTACAGCACGTTTTCAAGAAACATGGGGTCGGAGTTTTGGAGCCTCACCATGACCTCTCCTTTGACTGCCTGACATCCCTTGTAGCCTCAGGCTTTTACAGGAAACCCGATGCCTATAAACGAGTGATCTATATTGATTGGGCTAATGGCAGTTATGTTCCATTCAATATCCTAAAAAGCAAAGCTGAGCCACACACCATAGCAGCTAACATCTTGGATGCTTTTCACAGAGTCTGGCCAGCTTTGGGTGAGGGGGCCGCTCCTGCCTTTGACAACATCATCAAGCGTGGTATCAGAGTGCTTCTTGCAAATGACCTTCCCCTGACCAAACTGGAGCGTTTAGTGATAGACCATGCTTGGAGGGCTGAACTCTTGAAGAAAGTCAAGGATGATGGAGTACTGACTTACTGGAATACTTTCTTTGATCAACTCAATGACAATAATAAAATGGATGAAATCAAGTCCACTCTTAGGAGACTGTCTCTACTGACAGACAACCCACTTTTGAAACTGACCTTAGGACAACCAGAGAATGCTCTAGACTTTCGTGAGATTATGGATCAGGGTAAAGCTATCATCATCAATTTGGGCAATGTTGGAGATCAAGAGTCCCGTAAACTGATAGGTGCTTTGCTAATGATCCAGATCGAGCAAGCTGCCCTTTCAAGGACTGACCAGCTCCCCAATGAAAGAACCCCCTTCACCCTGCTGGTGGATGAGTGGCCAGCTTTTGCAGCCCAACAGGACACCATTTCTCACATCCTCTCTCAGTGCAGGAAGTTCAACCTGAGGCTTTATCTGGCTGCCCAGAGTCTGTCTCAGGTGGATTCCACCCGACTGGTGGGAGCACTCGAAAACTGCAAGTTACAGATCGCTTTTGGGCTTGGAAGAGATTCAGCTGAAACTCAGGCCAGACACATTGGCGATGTAGATCCCTTTCACATCAAAGAGGAACAGTTTACTGAGAATCAACATAACGCATTTATGGCAGTCAATGAGCAGTTTGAATCTTGGACTAGCGAATTGCAGAATCTGAAGCCCCGTCAGGCCTATATCAAGCTTGAGGGCAGGCACGCAGTGAAGGTCAGAACCCCCAGTATTAGCGAGCCACGGGTGAAGCCAGATGAGTTAGCTGAGGTGCTTTCCACCTATCGCACCCTCTACCAACGCACACAGGAGGAAGCAGAAAAAGCAGCTGCCAGCTTCAATGTTACCCCTACAACTCCAAACCACACAACAGCACCAGCTTACACCCAAATCTATAAGAGTAAGGAAATATTGACATAACTAAGGCTTATAACTATACTCCTCCAAAATGTCTGAACAACAGCCAAATCCACAAAGACTTAGAAGTATCAAGTTAGACCTTGAGAAACGCTTCCTGCAGATAGAGTCCACTGATGCCACTGCTTTACGCCTGAGCCTGACTCCCCAGGGAATAGCTTGGGAGCTTTTACAGCCTTCCACCATTACCACTGCCCGAGCTGTAGACCAGCTGATACAGACTGCGGAGGAAGAGTCTCCTGCAGACGCTAGGGAGAAGAACCCTACTGTCACCCTCACGGGCAAGATCAAAGGCCAGGTGAGAGAAGGCAGGCCTGCCAAGGATGGGAAGAAGACAGCCTGGGCTCTGGTAGCTCTTCATGACGAGGGGAGTGATCAGGCAAAGATGGTCTCGGCCACCTTCTACCGCCATACTGCGAATACGGCTCTTGCCCTTCCAGCTGATGCACAGATCACAGCTACTGGATACCTCAACCAATCAGAAGACCCTTCAAGAAAAGCTTCATTCAAAGTCTTCAATCTAGTAAATTACCCCGGTAAGAGAGATAAATCTGAAGTTAGCGACTGATATGTAAAGTATATTAGTGAGAGGCAATTCAGTTAGCCCCTTCAGGGGCGAGCGATTAGCGAGCCCCGTTCAAACCCACTATATGTCACCAATAAAGGCTCGGAGGCTTTCACCCCCGAGCCAGTTGTTATCACTCACCCTTGATAACTAGGTTGTCTTTTGTACTTGAATCAAGTACAATCACTAACGCAGCGCAATTGTTTGCACTATCTTTCGA
>MWWH01000093.1_pt1 | contig 22082 bp, 29 predicted proteins | sample 1047231 | NCBI WGS metagenome assembly MWWH01 (sample SAMN06349967, study PRJNA376086) | soil metagenome | isolation source: MG3-2 sample Antarctic (ecotone) soil | place: Antarctica | collected 2015-01-13 | reverse complement strand
CTTCAATCACAGACCTCGCGCACAAACTTACGCTCAACTTAGCAGACGCCGCGCAACTTAGTGGATTGTCACGCGGACATTTACGCGAAGCAATCGGCAACGAGAAGTTGAAAGCCAAGATCATCGGGCGCGGTTGGCGCGTAAAACGCGAAGACCTAGAGGGTTACGTTAAAAAACTTTGACTGTGACAACCGCGACGTGCTTTTATGCGGCTTGAATTTCGGCTCGTCTTACTTTCGCTTTGTGGATAGCTACCGCCAGCGTAAGGAAAGAATCGTTACTCTGAACGATTGGCGAGCCGAATCTAAAATCAGAGAAGCTACAGAGAGGCTACATGAAAGAAGAGAAGAAGCGTTCTGATTTTGCCAAAAGGCTTCAGGAATGGGAATTAAAGAACCCTGACCAAGCCGCAAAAAGGCGCAGGGAGATGGCATTCCATGAGATTCTTCGCGGACTCTTATCCACATACAGAGAAGTAAGTGGTAGTGGGATGAAGGGTGACATTACAGATGATTTTGGCGGGCAGTTGTTTTGGGTTTACCTCCCACGAATGTCAGGAATCGAAGGCCGCATTAACGGAAAGATCAAGAGGCAGTTCAGTTCAGTTCCCGACGCTAAAGCCGTTACAAAGTTGTTCCCGCAAGCCCATAACGACTTCGTGGCGCGCCTCCCAGAGAAACTATCGCAAGCATTAACAGATTTAACTCCAGAGGTTTTAGCCCCGCTTTACCAAGCGACGGGGAAGAAGTGGAGTTATCACGTAACAATCCACGATCCGTTCGACCCATACAACTCTGATAAGAACACCTATGAAAAACATGAATTAGTGGATGGGCGACTCATACGACGTGCCGTGAAGCAATTCAACCCGGGCGCAAAAAGTAAAATAACCACTGAAAAAATAGAGGCGGCTTACAAACAACTTGGCAATCAGGCCAGCCAAAAGACCGTAGCCGCACTCTTGGGTGTAACGACCAGAGCGTTACGTGATTGGGCTAAAAACAATAAAGCGGAATCATGGAGAGACGTTCATAATTACTTCCAAACAGAGAGGAAGTAATTATTTGAATTACTTCCTCTCTTAGTTGAACACAAAGTAAGTGCGATACGGTATATTGCGCTTGTGTTTGAGAAATGTAAGGACGATATAAAAAGCAAGCGCCGCGCTAATTCTTGGCAGGATCACGCGGCACAGAGCTTTTGTTTTTCCTTTTGACAAGGTGCTTTTCGAGGCCGAAGCCTTTGAAGCTTGGGAATTGTAGACAAAATTTGCCGTCTATGTAAAGCCCTTCTTTTTAAGCCTTCCCGCCTAACTCTTCAAAAAGCACAACCGAATGTATGCGAACAACGGCAAAACGCCTTTGCTTGTGGAGGTCTACCTGTATGTCGGAAAACCCTAAGGAACGCAAATTAACGACAACCAATGTGGCAAAGCTGGTCGGCGTCAGCGTGCCGACAATCCGGCGACTTGCCGAGCGCGGCGAACTTGCGGGAGCGCGTGTTGGCCGGTGGTACCGCTTCGAGCGCGCCGCCGTTGATGATTTTCTAGCGCGGTCTGAAAGGCCGCTCGCCGCATGAAGACACGAAGGCTCCAGGTGTTTGTCGCACCTTGAAGCCTTCTTTTTCTTTTGATTGATTGAAAGGAATCGAACAGATGGAATTCTACAACAAGACACATTCCGAATTCAAGCCCGAAAATTCTCAAACGACACACGCGATCAAATCTGTACCGCCGATAACCGGCCGCGGTTGCGCCTGCACGGACTGCGATCAGCACCTTCGACGACTTGAATACTTTCTCGGTCAATACGCCGAACGCATTGACCAACTGGAGCGTGAGAACGCGCAGCTTCGTCGCCAGTCACCGGAGGTGCAAGCAGCATGAGCGCAAATCCCTCCACCTTTTCACGCACCAATACACCTTTCTCGCCCGAACAGCGCGCGTCTTTTCTCGCATGGCGCTTCGGCTCCACGCTTGATTGGTGTAGCGCGATATTGCGCGAAATCAATTACCCCGTCACTGAACTGCGCTGGTTCGTTGACGCCGTGCAGGGCTTATGTAAAGGCAAAGAGATGCGAATCGCGCATTCCACCCTCGCCAAACGCGCGCAACGCTTCAAAAACAAATCGCAGGCAAGTGATCTAGCCCGGCGTGCGATTGAAGCGAATAACGAATGGGCGCGCGATCATCGTTGCATGATCTTTGATATTGAACGCCCGAAGCCCGGCGAAATGGAAGGCAAAGACAAACGGGCACGCACCAAATACACAGATTACCTGACACCGGCGGCCGTCTGGGCGCAGGATACGGCGCACAAGGTCAAGAAAGCCGACGAACTTCGGTGGAAAAAAGACCGCAAATATTGCCTCGAAAAACGCGAGGAGATTCTCGCTGAGGCTCTTAAAATGCTGCCGATGTTTGAGAAAGTCGAAGACATGCCCAGCACCACGCCGCCGCCCTCCGAACCGCTTTCTTTGAGCGCGTACGTTGAGCAGCGCGAGAAAATTCTTTTAGCTGAGAATCGACGTATCCTTGATCGCGTCACCGAGGGCGATCTGTATGACGCCGAAGAGATTGATGCGCGCCTTGCAGCACTAGAGGTTTTTTACGCAAAGGCGGCTGGAGAGTTGAAGAAGAGCTTTGAGTCAACGCGCGATGTGTTGCTTGGACTGAGAAAGACCCGCCTGACGCGCGCCATGGACTTCACCGATACGGCGGAAGTTATGGCGGAATTCGATGAAAAACTCGCCCAGAAGGGTAAGACGGGCGACACCCTTGTTGATGAGCCAAACACCGAAAAGAAGGGTAAGACGCACGACACCCTTGTTGACCCTCTGGCAGCACGGGCGCCCGATGCCCCTGGCACGTCTGAGAGGTACAAGCGTGATGGTTATATTAATACTAAGGGTGTCGCCGGCGACACCCTTAGTGTGACGCTCGGTGAAGCCGTTGACGATGAGCTCGAGGAGTTTGTTTTTGGCGACACAGAGGCAGCCCCGGACGCCGAAAACTTGCTGACAATGGAAGAGGCAGCCGTTTTGTTGGCAGAGGATTTCCTGCTCGTTCCCAATTATGCGCCGACACCCGACGGCGGCTGCACCTGTCACAAAGGAAAGAACTGTACGAGTGCGGGCAAGCATCCGATCTTCGACGGTTGGGGCGATCCAAAATCAGAAAACTGCGCTACGAATGACGTGCGTAAGATTCGCGCATGGTGGCGCAAGTATCCGAACGCCAATATCGGCATTGCCACCGGCGCACTCGGCGGCGTCGTCGTGCTAGATGCTGACTTCCCGAAGGGCGGCGATGTGGGGCTGACGGCATTGCTTGAAAGGCTCGGGCTTGAAGAGATGCCGCCAACGATGGCGACCAACACCGGCGCAGGCGTCCACTTCTATTACAAATATGGTGCTGACGATATACGAAACAGTGCCAGCAAAATAGCGAAGGGCGTTGACGTTCGCGGCGCGGGCGGGCAAGTAGTATCTGCGCCATCTTTACATCGTAGTGGGCGTCGCTACTTGCCCGCCAACAACTTAAAGCCTGCCCCGCTTCCTAAGCGCCTGCGTGAAGAAATGCTGAACGCCAGCAAAAAGGAAGCGAAGCCCATCAATCCGAACCTAAAAACATCTATTCCACGCGCCGGTACATACTTTTCGTCAAGCGCAAGAATGTTCCCCGATGGCGAGCGCAATGAGGGCATCCGCGACGTGAGTTATGGGCGATGGGTGAACGGCTGGGCGGAAACCGAATCAGACCTTGTTTCGCAGTTGTTGGAAGTGAACGCAACACGCTGCATTCCGCCGCTTGAGAATGAAGTGGTCATCGAATTGGCGCAGAGAACGGCGCGCACCGTCGCACGCGGCGAAAGACAACATGGAGGTGTGGCATGACCATTCAGGATGTGATGCGACTTTGTTATATCCGCAAAGTCACGGTTTCAATTAGTGGCAACACCTTACGCGCACGCGGGCAAAAGGGCGCAGTAAACGATGCGCTAAAGCAGGGACTAGCCGAACACAAGCAGGCGATTATTGATGCGTATGGTGATGGTGTATTCCCGGATGAAACCTTGCCCGATGAACTATTCATCCCAGCATCCGTGCCGAACACATTGGAAGCGATTACAGCCTGCATTGATTCGCAGAGAGTTTGCGCGCTTGCAGGCAATGAGAAACGAAGCCGCGTAAATTCACGCGCGAAAGAGGAAATAGATGAAGAATCAACAGCAGACCGAATCAACAGCGCTCGCCCAAGAGATCGAGCGTTTAGAAGCCCGCCGCGTAGCCATTACAGCCGAAGTGGATACGGCACGCGCCACGTTTGACGCCGCCCGGCGTAAATATGTTCCCGGCACGGGCGAAGATTCGCAAATTACAGCGGCGCAGAATCGAGTAGCGGCGCTTGCCGCAACCGTCGAATCAATCACCGACGAGCTTTCCGGGCTTGGCGAGAAATTGCTTGTTGCGCAGAACGCTGAAAAACAAGCGAGCGAAGCCGCGCGCATCGCCGTGTTGGAAAGCGAGCAAGCGAAGTTGCTTAACGAACACGACGCCCTGACCGCACAAACGGACGCTGCCGTAGAGAATGCCGCCGTGCGGATCGTTGAATTAAGAGCGCGTTACTTTGCCGCAAGCCAAGAGCGAAGCGAACTACTTCGGGAAGATCGGAAGTTTTTAACGACCGACGATTTTCTAATCCCGCGTGTCGTTTCGCCGCCGATGGAGACTGCCGTAACGATTCTTGTGAGAAGCAGGGCAACAACGCCCGAGCGTTTTGGAAACAAGTTGCCACAAAGAACCTAAATGAACGGCAAAAAATAAAGGTATCAGTTGCCCGTATGAAACGAACTTAAACTTAATGAACCCTTCCGCCGAAAAACTAACGCCGAAACAAGAGGCTGCGCTTCTCGCATTACTCGATAACAACACGATTGAAGCGGCATACAAGGCCGCTGGCATATCCAAAGCGACGATGTGGCGCTTCATGCAGGATGCGAACTTCCAAACGCGTTACAGAGCCGCGCGCCGCCAAGTGGTAGAGACGGCCATTGCACAACTGCAACAGGATTGCGGCATCGCCGTGCGTGTGCTTCGTGAAGTCGCTGAAGACCGGGAAGCGCCCGCGTCGTCGCGTGTGGCGGCAGCTAAAACGATCCTTGACCAAAGCGTCGCCGCAATTGAGTTGACCGACATACAGGAACGGCTTGAACAGGTCGAACGAATGTTGGGAGAGCGGGAAGAAAAGAGCCGCACAGCATGAATTTGGCAGCCCGCATTGATCGTTTACACGAGCGAGCATCATTTCTGTGCAATGAAGCCTCTGATGTCGCGCTCGAACCCGTCGCGCTGGCGGAGCTGGCGGGCTTTAACCCCGACGCATGGCAAAGTGATGTGCTGCGTTCCGATGCTCATCAGATCATCATGCTTGTTAGTCGGCAGGGCGGGAAATCCACTGTTTCATCTGTTCGTGCGCTTCACAAAGCACTCTACGCGCCCGGCTCGCTCGTGCTACTTCTCGCGCCATCGTATCGCCAAAGCAAGGAATTGTTTCGCAAGGTCAAGGCCGCGTATGCGTGCCTGCCCGATGCCCGCCGGATAGCTTCAGAGTCGGCGCTGGAGATGGAGTTTGTGAACGGTTCGCGCATCGTCGCGCTGCCCGGCAAGGAAGAAACGATCAGAGGATTTTCCGGCGTCGCGTTGCTTATCGTGGATGAAGCATCGCTTGTGTCCGATGCTCTCTATCAAGCCATCCGTCCGATGCTTGCAGTCAGCGGCGGCTCTATTCTTTTGCTGTCTACGCCGCGCGGCAAACGGGGCTTCTTTCATCACGAATGGACGCTAGGCGGCGATGCTTGGCATCGCACGAAGATTACAGCTTTTGACTGCCCGCGCATCTCGAAAGAATGGCTGGAGACGGAGCGGGCGACGATTGGCGAGTGGTGGTTCAAGCAGGAATACCTTTGCGAGTTCGTTGAAAACATAGATCAAGTGTTCGCGTATGAAGATATTCAGCGGGCGCTTAGTCACGAAGTACCGCCACTATGGAGTAATTGAAATAGTGACCACTCTGTCAGATAAATCAGACAGCTTCCTGTGGGCAGCCTCACGGCTGGCTTACGGAACTGAATTACCAACAGCTTCTCAGGCTACGCATGAGATTAAATCCTCTACGTTAGCGCCTGACGGCAGAGTCCCTGCCGATGTTCTCGATATGATGACGAGAAAGAATTTTCCAGCTTGCAATCGTGACGGATTGCGACGTGCCCCCATTCAAGCCGAGTTTTCACTCCTGCTTTTATTTGCCCGGGTAGCCGTAATCTGTGGCACTAACCGAGACCCCCGAAGGAGTGTTAGTGGCGTGGTGAATTATACGTTGAATCTTTTACTCAAACAAGAATTATCTCGCACGTTGCACCGCTTGTTTGAAAGCACAAGCGGAGTGGCTGCGAATTCCCCTGTCTTCTAAAGGAGACAGTCCCCTTCGAGGTTTCTTATGGAGAAGCAAGAAAAATTCTTTCTTGGGCTGGACTTAGGGCAAGCGGCTGATTACTCGGCGCTCGCCATCCTTGAGCAGCGCTTTGACGGCGACGGTGTTCACTTCGATTGCCGTCATCTCCAGCGATGGCCGTTAAGGACTCCCTACCCGGCTATTGTGGCCGACACCGCCGCCATCATTGCCCGACCCGAGTTAAGCGCCGCTGTGAAGGCTTACGACGATATGAAGCTTCCACGTGGATGTACGCGAGACGAAGCGATGCGCCGTGCCCTACAGTGCGCGCTGGCGATAGACGCAACCGGCGTTGGCGCGCCAGTGGTTGATTTATTCAGGCATGAACAATTAAATGCGCAGATGTATCCGATTCAAATAACCGGCGGCGATACTGTCACGCGAGACGGTAACTTAACTCGCGTTCCGAAGCGTGACCTTGTATCGGCTGCACAGGTGGCACTTCAAACCGGCAGATTGAAGATCGCTGCATTGCTTCCAGACGCGGCAGCGCTTACCCGAGAACTTGAAAGCTTTCAAGTGAAGATTAACCTTGACACCGCGCACGACTCTTACGGCGCATGGCGCGAAGGCTCGCATGATGATTTGGTGTTAGCTGTCGCGCTCGCTCTGTGGATCGCTAATAACGAAATAGATCACACGACGGAAATGGCTGGTAATTACAGTTACAGCAGATAAGGGTTGATGAGCGTGGGAATAAGCACTCTTAAAGGATTGTTTGACGCTTCACAACGGCGCGCCGGTGAGATTTTATGCTCGCATGAAAGGTAAGAAATGAAACACGAACAGGAAAACATAAAGACATTGCAAACCCTCGGCGCTTATCACGGGCGCGGCTCTCGGTTCCGACAAGAAAAGCACGGGCGCAGGCGGAAGCGCATCCGGCGGCGGCAGTGGCTCATCGAACGCCGCGCCGTCCTACGCACCCTTCAACTATGGCGGCGGTCAAAGCTTTTCATCGTCACAGGCTGGCGGGCAAGGTTCGCGCTCATTGCTTGGCGCGATTCAAGAGAACACGCAAGCCACGCGCGACCTGCACCAGAAGATCAGCAGCACGCCGTTCGACCACGTTATCACGTCAAGCCCGATGGCTGTTGGTGATGCGCTAGAAACAGCACTTGATAACAGCCACAGAGTTTCACGCACGTTCTACGAAAAGAGTGGCTACAGATAATGCCGAAGCGTTGCGAATCGTGGGCACAACATCTTGAGGTCGGACGCACATTTCCGGCTAAATGAAAAAGCGATACCACCTGTTACACTTTGCCGTGTAAAGTTCCCTGCGCTGTAATTCCGCTACGCAGCATCTTGCGATTGCATCCGATAACTTACACCCGTTTTCATTATCAGCTGCATAATAACGGTAATCGGACGCGACGAAGGCTTAGGCGTGGACTTGAAACTCATTCAACGCTTGTGCGCCGATGATAGAGAAGCACTTGATTTGATTGATAAGGCGACGAAGGGAAAGCAGGGCGAGCGGACAGACCTCTTTGATAATATACAAGATGTTGCTGCACCAACGGGTACGTCCTGTGCTTCTGCGCTTCGCCGCCTCCGCAAAGATTCACCGAAGCTGCACGCCGAAGTCTTAGCCCGGAAAACTCTCGCCACACGCTTCGCAAATTTGCGAAGCAGTTACTCAACCACCACCTTCAACAGCACAAGCAAAAGAGGCGACGCCCTGACAGCATCGCCCTTTATCGCTTAACAAGCATCGTCTTACTTTTCTGGAAAGGAAAAAAGCGGTCGGGTGATCGCCCGCGGCTTGCTTTGTCTCCAGCACAGTAAGTCAACCACATTGGTTTGCGATGGCAGCATGACGGGCGCAATGGCTACGTCGGGTTGCGTGTCCGTATCGTCTCCTGTGACCTGCAACGCGGCGCGGCGGGCGTGCCAGAGCCACAAGTCTGTAGCGACGGCGCGCCCTTCTTTGGTTGTCCCGGCGACGCAGAAAAGTAGCTCGCTCATCTGCTCGAAGTTGCGGCGCATCGCTTCGTTGTCTTCGCCTTCTTCTTGTGCGGCGTGGCGTGCGTCAATCATGCAGAGATATGCTTCGCGGACGATGCGCGCCGTGTAGACGTGAACGCGGGTTGATATGGACAATTCGAGCATGGCATCCATGAGCGCTTCGCGTGTTTCGTCGGGCGTGCGCTCATCGGACATGATCGCCGCGAGTTGGTCGGCTTCGCGGTAGCGGCGGCGCGGGATTCGCCGTGTTCTATCGGTGCGTGGTTTAGCCATTATCGCTTCTCTCCTCTCTGGCGCTTTGCTTCACACTCCGCATGAGCGGCAAGTGTGCGTGCAACCATGTCGGGCGTGAAGTAATCAAGTCCGTGCGCCATATCAATGAGCGTGTCTGCGACGCGGCTGTAGATACGCTCCGGCAACTCGGGATGCGCGAGCACGGCGGCGAGCAGCCCCGGCAGATCGTCGAGCGGCACAGCGGCGACGATGCGTGTTGACGTTAAATCACAGAGCACTTCGCCGCGTTCGGCACGACGAACAAACTCTTGTAAGTCCGAGTGCTTTGTGTTCAGCGCGTTACTAATCGCCTCGCATGTGCTGTCATCATAGTAACCTTCGGCATTGTTGATAATTGCTTCGGCGCGTTGCCGGAGCGTGCGGCGTGCGGCTGGACGCTTCTTTGTGCTGTTCTTCGTTGCCATTAGCTACGCCCTCCTTTGCGATGAGATATAACCAGTGAGGCGTCAAAGAAGAAATCCATGTTGCCCGAGCGAATCTTTGTGCGCCCGTTGGTAAAGAGTATTTCGTCAACAACGATCCAAATGTTTTGACTAACAAGCCCGTCGAAGATTAAAACCTTATCGCCGGGACGATAGCAGCGCGTGGGCGCTGGTGTGATTGATGCGCGCCGTGTGACGAGTTGAAAGCGCCGCGTGGTATTCTGATTGTGCATGACTTGATGCCTTTCTTTATTTGAAGGGTTGAAGGTTGGAGAGACTCAGGGATGTTTTCGGCATCACCTGAGTCTTTCGTTTTAGGCTTCCATTGGATAGCCCGTCAGTGCTGAATCAACAAAAGCACCCTTGACGAGGTGACGGCATGGAATGAAGCGCACGCCAGCCGCGCAGTTGCAGCGACCGTATCGAACGCCCTCACGACGCTCGAAGCGAACCGTGTAGCGATGATTCTCTGCGGTGGTGATGACGTAAGCACCTTCATTGAAGCGTGCGACGTGGACTTTTGCTTGACGTGCTTTGTTGATGGCGTTCGTTAGATTCTGTTTCATTGCTTCTCTTCTCCGTTTCGTTTAATGTTGCCGACGAAAAGAATTCTAGCACGGGTGAATACATCTGTCAATAGAAATCTTCGGGCGTGAGTAAAATTATTTACTTTACTTTCTTTACCCTCACGGGTTAGTATTTCTTCCTATGAGCAAGTCAGACCTAACAACGTCGCAAGTTGCGGAGCGCATGAATGTGAGCGTGCACGCCGTTCGTTTTTGGATTAAGCGCGGATTGCTGCGCGGCGCTTATGAAGTGCAAGAGTCGCGCGGATCGGTGTGGATGATTCCTGAAGGTGCTCTAAAGGGATTTGAGCCACCGAAGAAGACGGGCAGACCGCCCGGTAAGTCCGCCGCCGCAAACAAAGCAGCCACAGCGAAGCCTATGAGCAGTAATGGCACTTCTGCGAAGAAGCGAGGCAAGAAATGAGCGTCGAAGAACGATTATTGAAACTTGAAGAATTTGCCGCAGACGTGCGCGAGTACACGCGCATTTTAACCGCCATGATCCAGCGTCACGACGAGCGATTAGACGAACACGCCGCCGAGATCGCCGAGTTGCGCGCGGCTGAATCAAACGCCGATGCGCGCATTGCCGCTTTAGCCGACGCGCAGATTCGCACGGAAGACGCGCTCAAGAAATTGATTGAACGCGACGACGAGCGGCGACGGTCAAACGGGAACGGGCAATGAAAACGGGTGTGACAAGGTGTGACCACGCCCCTGTCATAGATGGCACGCATGGCACAGACCAAGAATAAACAGGAAACCGCCGAGTATCTTGAGGTGAGCGCGCGGACTTGGATGCTTACGTTAAGAATCTCTGAAGGGGAATTCTAGCCATATCTGTACATCCATGAACCCTAAAACGCATTTATTATCATGCTGCGGGGGGAAGTTTTGAAAAGCTCATAAGAGCAAAGAGCGCGACCATCCCGCAAAAGACAGATCGCGCTCAATGGTTTTGAACCGCCTTTAACGGGCGACCTTTGAAACCCGCCTTTAACCGGCGACCTTCGCGTAGAGATTACTCGAGTGGTCGCGGTGAAGGCAAGCAAGATTTTCACAGGCGACTACCACGTACCGGCGCTTTTATATTAAGTTTCGCGCTCGCCGGCGCGATTTCCGAAAGCCTTTGGTATTCACATTGTGGTAGGTGTGGATGCTGAGGGCTTTCGCATTTGAAAAAGGGAAACGCCTTGCGAGACTCAATTCGCAAGGCGTCAATTACTAATCTAAAAGGAAACGAACAGATGAAACCTTACACCAAAACACATTCCGAATTCAAGCCCGGATATTATCGGACGCCGCCGATTAAGGTTATTGATCGCGGCTGCGGGAGTCTTACCTGTGCACAGCATCTTGCGCGGCTCGAAGAATTAATTTCGCAACTCGCTCAAGAGTGCGACCGCCTGAGACGTGAAAATAAGTCTCAAGAAAGTGCGGTGGCAGCATGAGCGCAAACACTTCCACACTTCCACGTACCAATACACCTTTCTCGCCCGAGCAGCGCGCGGCTTTTCGCACATGGCGTTTCGGTAGCACGCTTGATTGGTGTAGCGAGATTTTACGCGAAATCAATTATCCGATTACGGAGTTGCGCTGGTTCGTTGACGGCGTGCAGGGCTTATGCAAAGGCAAGGAAATGCGGATTGCTCATTCCGTGCTCGCCAAGCGCGCCGGACGCTTCAAGAATAAACCGCAGGCAAGTGATTTAGCGCGGCGCGCAATTGAAGCGAATAACGAATGGGCGCGCGATCATCGTTGCATGATCTTCGATATTGAACGCCCGAAGCCCGGTGAGATGGAAGGCAAAGACAAACGGGCGCGCACCAAATACACCGATTACCTGACACCGGCGGCCGTCTGGGCGCAGGAAATGGCGCGCATCGTTAAAGCCGCCGATAAAGAGAAATGGAGTAAAGATTCAAAGTATCGGCGTGCAAAGATTCGAGAAATCCTTGATGAAGCACTCAAGATGCTGCCACAGTTTGAACGCGGTGCAGATATGCCCGACAACGGCAGCCCCAGCGAAGCCGCGCCGCTTTCCTTGAGCGAGTACGTCTTACAGCGTGAGCGGATCGCGCTAGCGGAAATCAGGCGCATCCGTGACCGCGCGGTCGCCGGTGATCCTGTGTCAATCGAAGAAATTGATGAACGTCTCGCCGTGCTCGAAATTTCATACGAGAAGATTGCACGGGAGAATGAAAAGAGTTTTTGCTCTACGCGCAATGTACTCATCGGGCTAAAAGAAACGCGCCTGCGCCGTGCGATGAACTTCTGCAAAACTGAAGAAGTTATGGCTGAATTTGACGAAAAAAACGAAAAGAAGGGTAAGGCCGGCCTTACCCTTGTTGATGAAGAAAAAAGCGAAAAGAAGGGTAAGACGGGCGACCCCCTTCTTGACGCTACATCCATCCCTGAAAATACTAGGGACGCCGCCCCCTTACAATCCTACCTAGATGCTATTACTACTTATAAGGGTAAGACGGGCGACCCCCTTAGTGCGTCGGCAGAAAACGCGGATAGAGTGCCCGATATGCGCGCATCGGCACAGGCTTACGTGGCAGCCGGGCGCGCTGTTTTCCCGCTTCACACTGTCATAAATGGCGCGTGTTCCTGTGTCAAAGCCGAAAACTGCAAGAGTAAAGGGAAGCACCCGCGCACGCTGAAAGGCGTAACGGAAGCGACGACCGACGCGGCGCAAGTTACGGCGTGGTGGAACAAGTGGCCTGACGCGAATATCGGACTTGCGACGGGCAAAGCTTCAGGGCTAGTGGTGTTGGATGTTGACCCGAAGAATAATGGCGCACAGGGGCTTGCCGAACTCTGCGACCGTATAGAAATACCTGAAACCAGCACAATCGAAACAGGCGGCGCAGGCGCGCATTATTATTTTGCTGATGACGGCGACGATCTGCGAAACAGCGTAGGGCAGCTTGGCGAAGGATTAGACGTGCGCGCAAATGGCGGTTACGTTGTTGCGCCGCCGTCGCTTCACGCGAGCGGTTGCCGCTATCGGATAGCTAATGCTGCGCCGCCTGCGCCGCTACCCGAAGCCTTACGACTTGAGATGTTAGCCAAGCCCGCCGCGCGCTCTTCTACTTCATCGAGGCGTACACCGGCGATCCGCGCGGGTATGTTTCCGAGCACGTCAAGCCGCACCATTCCCGACGGTATGAGAAGCAACAAGCTAATCAGCATTGCGGGCGCATTGTGGCACAAGCAAAACATGACGTTTGAAGAGATGTACGCCGAGCTTTTACGGGTCAATGCGGAGCATTGTTTGCCACCATTAGAAGAATCCGAAGTGTGGGACATCGCCCGTAGCGAAACACGATACCCACGCAATGCTTACCACGTTGAAACTGCGCCCGGAGCGAGAGAGAGAATCACGATATGAACGCCGTCGAACTCTTAAACCTACTCGCGCAAAAAGGTGTCGCCGTTTCGCTTGGTACGCCGTCAACGAAGCTTTCTTTGGACGCGCCGCGCGGCACACTTACGCCGGAATTAACCGAACTCCTGCGCGAGCACAAGGGCGATTTGATTCAATTCGGTTATGAGCGTGAGGAACGCATAGCAATCGAAGACGAAGGGCAGTTGTCCGACACCGGGCGCGCCTTCATAAAGGCAAACAAGCGCTTGTCACCGTTGCCGAACGAACTAAACCAACCAAACCAAGCGGCGCATGGGTCCGCGTAGAAAGGGAGAAAAACTATGAGTCAGAATGAAAAAAACATTGATCCTCAGGAGAAACCCGGCACTCCTGCACCGTATAGCCCGACGAAATTACTGGGCGAAATGGATGGTGTTGAGCGCCAAAATTACTACGCCGAAGAGCGTGCGCGCGAGCAGGCAGAGCAAGAGGCGCGCACCGAAGAGCTACGCAAAGGGCGTATTCGCCGTGCCTTCCTTGAGTCCGGCGGCGATGAAGCAGACTTTGAGGAAACCTACCCGCAATTGCGCCGCCGGGTGATCCTTGCCGAAACGATGAAAAAGGCGACGGCAACCGATCCGGTTGCGGGCGCGCTGAACAGCGATGGTTCAGTCAGGTGGTAGCAGAATCGAAGCTTATTTGACATGGCGCGCGAGGAACCCCATGCAAAGGCGGAAGGGCATACCAATGAAGGCGGCACGGCAGTTTGGCAAAGTTCGTGAGGGCGTGCGGCTGTGCGGGGCGCGCACGCGCACGGGCGGCACATGCTCCAACCAACCCATGCGCGGACGCGCTCGCTGCCGGATGCACGGGGGAAAATCGCTTCACGGCATCGCGCATCCGAACTACAAGCACGGGCTATTCTCAGAATTTTGCCCGCTGGGGATAGTTCGCCGCGAAGCTGCGCGAAGCGCACGCCGACGCTTCGCACTCGAAACGCGCATCGCCGCCACGCGCGAAGCCTCGCGCCATGCGCGTGAAGTGCAGACAGAGCAGGAGACGGCGCGGCGTGCTCCCGTGCGCCAGTGGACGGCGGACGAATTTGACCAACTCGCCAAGCGCACGCCGCGCGGGCATCAATGGACGGCGGACGAATTGATTCAAATGGACGCGGCGCGGCGTGCGCTTACTAAAACAATCAAAGAGAAGACGTAAGAAGATGGCAGTTTCACTCGGCACATTAGTTACAGAATTTACAGCCGACACAAAGGCTCTCGATGAGGGCTTTGCACACGCTGAAAAGAGTGCGGAATCAACCGCAGATTTTATCTCGAGCAAGTTAAAGGATAAAGCTGCCGCAAGCGGCGCTGCGTGGGGGCGCGGGATTTCTAAAGGCTTAACCATCGCAATGGGGGATATCGGCGCAGCGATTGATGTTGCCACAGGCATAACTGCCGCTGGGATTGAAGCGACCGTAAACGCGCTCACGCCAACGATGATGTTGGGTTCGGCGGCGAGCGCAGCCTTCAAGGAATTAAACGGCGTGCTCGTGAATGCGACAGGGCGAGGGCTTGCTTATAACGACAATCTACGCAAGCAACAAATTCAACTCGAACTCGTGACGGGGAGCGCAGCGGAAGCCAAAAAACAACTCGCGCAACTCGGCGCGATCACCGAAGCCACTAATGTCTCCAAAGGCTTTTTAACCGACTCGGTGCAGCAACTTCAATTGTTTGGCATAGAGAGTCAAAAGGCAATTGACCTCGTGCACAGTTTTGCAAATGTCGCCGCCGCCAGAGGCACGGGCGGCGAAGGTGTCGCCGGGATGACCGGACTCGTCTCGCGCATGGCGGAGATGGGGAAGGTTGATGCCCGGCTGGTGCGTGGCTTCGTTAGTCAGGGTGTAGATGTCTTTGGCATTATTGGCGATGAATTGCATATCTCGAAAAAGCGCGCCCAGCATGACATCGAAAAAGGATTATTTACTACCGATGAAATGATTGAAATGTTGAAGCGCGGCTTTAGCAAAGAGAAGTTTGCGAACGCGGCGCGCGAGATGGTGACGGGGACGCTCGAAGGAAATACTACGGCTTACGAACGCGGCGTTAATCGTGTTTTGGGGACAGCCACAAAAGGCATTTACAAAGCGTCGGTGGCCGGATACGGCGTCGCCAACGCTGCCGTGCGCTCGCCGCAGGCGGGGCAGATGGCAGCCGGAGCAGAAGCTGCCCTTGCGCCCGTGACGACCGGCATTGAACAGACGTTTCTGGCGATGCAATCCGGCGACATCTTCGGCGGCGCTGTCAAATCGGGGGCAGCGTTAATAAGCGGTATTACATCCGGCATCGAGGGGAAAGCAGGTGAAGCGTCGAAAGCTCTAACGGACACAAGTTCGATGATGTTGACGAACGTAAAATCCTGGTGGGGCATTCAATCACCGTCGGACGTGATGATTAAGGAAGTAGGCATTCCGCTCGCAATGGGCATCACAAGCGGCTTTGTCGGCTACATGGACGGCGACGGCAAGAAGTTGATGCTCGACAAGTTGGAAGAGTTGCTGCAAGACCCGCGCATGAAGGCGTTTCTCGAAGTCATCAAGAAATCAGAAGTTGGTAAAGACCCTAATCCTTACTCACGCGCCTTCGGCCGCGGCGGGCACATTGATCCGATGACGTTGAAAGCGGACGGAAGCGACTGGTACGGCGAGCGCGTCTTTTCGCCAACTTTAAGACGCTCTGTGATGACGCACGCTTTCGGCGCGTATCAAGCTGAACCCAAAACTTACAGAGGCTTTGCGAACAGAACGGGCGTCAGTGATGTATCGCCGCACTCGCAAGACCTGTTTGCCGTCGAAGACATCATGCGAAATTATCCGGCGGCGCTTCGGATGATTCTTGAAGGCAACGCGAAGGGCGCAATGTCGGCGCTCAAAAAGGAGTGGGAGAGTTTTGCAATTAACCCGGCGAGCAAGACAAATCAACTCGTCGGATTGTTCGATTCATTCATCACAAGCGGCAAAGCGTTGCCCGTCACAATCGTCAACCGTGAATCGTCAAACAACGCAGAGGCGCAAGGGTACTTCTCGCGCAACATGCTGACACGCGCGCACGCTCCCGTAGAAGACTTCAATGCAGGGCGTGACCCGTTCATCAAACCTGAGTGGGCGAAGCCGAAGAAGGGCCTTAGTGACATACGCGACGCGGCGGGCGAGATCGTCGGCACATGGAATGAGTTTAATCAATCACTTGATTACACGGGTCAGGCGGTCGTCAACATCGAAGCGCCGTTTGAAGACTTAAAAACAACGATCATCTCTTTCCCGCCGGAGCTACTAAAGCTCAAGCCGTTGATTATGGACTTCGGAAACATGGCCGAAGCGGCGGCGAACACGGCGACAGAGAAAGCTACCAAGTTACCATCGCAGTTTACGCTTCAAATGCGCGAGATGGGCTTTACGATGAAGAACATGGGCGACATGTTCGAGTCATCGCTTGTAAGTTCATTTACGCACACGGATCGAAGCTTCAAACAGATGCTGGGCGGCTTTGTCGTTTCCTTCGCGCAGGGCGTCGAGCAAATGGTAATCAAAGCGGAAGCGGCGAAACTTACGGCAGCACTGTTTGGTGAAGGCGGCAAAGGCGGACTGTTTGGTAGTTTTTCCAACAAGCTGACGGGCTGGATTCATCCCCAGAAGAAGCTGGGCGGACACTCTGCCGTTGGAGGTATGCCAGCGAGTAATAGCACGGCTTCCACCATACATGGACTCGTTACCGGTCAGCAGCAGGTGATTACCACCAGCACGCAAGCGATTCTCGGTGGCATTCGAGAGGGATCGAAAGATATTACGGGCGGCATAGAAATAGGCGACAGCATGTTAGGTCAATCCTTGTTTCAAATGACCAACTTGCTCGAACAGATAGCTCATCCGCCGCAACAAGGTTTCTGGAGCGGAATCGTTCAAGCATTAGCGATGGGCGCAATCGCGGGTGCGGGTAGCGCGGCGACGAAAGGGCTTGGCGGTGGTGGCGGTGGTGGCGGCGGGCATACCGTTGATGAAGGGCCAGCGTCAACAGCAACCGGCCCGCCTACCCTCAAACGCCGTGCGCTTGGTGGCGATGTATATGCAGGCGTGCCCGCCGTTGTCGGCGACCGCAGCGATCATAAGCCGGAAGTGTTTGTACCGTCACGGACAGGGCGCGTGATGACCGAAGCGCAAGCTGGCGTGGCATTGCGTGATGCGATGGCAACCTCATCTAATAACGACGGCGGGCGAGTCGTCAATAACTACATTTCATTACCGCGCCTACCTGCACAGTCCTACTCGCAACGACGCAGCGCCCGACAACAAGCAGAAGCGGTAGCAAATGCGCTGCAAGCGAGGCTTTCATAATGAGAACTCATGGAGCAGAAAAATAAATGGAAACGAGAGAAGACTTACAAGTTAATCAAGATGATCGCCCGACACGATTGAGGCGCGAGTTTGAAGACGCGCTAATGCGCGACCGCGTGCGCGACCCCTTTTCAATCGCGGCGTCAATCGCAATCTCGGCAGCCGTATCTGCCGCATCTTACGCCGTCAGCGCGGCGTTTGCTCCGAAGCCGAAGCCGGTTGTGCGCGGGCAGGCGACCGGCGAACTCATCGTTTCGAGTGAACAGGGAGCGATGATAGCGGAGATTTACGGCGGCGATCCGGGAGACGGCAAAGGCGGCGGCGTGCCCTGCTCGGCAATTGTCATGTGGACTTCCGGCGTGCGTCGCTTTAGTCAGTAAGGTTTTTGCATGGAAACGCAACGACGATTACCAACCGAACAAATCCGAAGCCAGGAAAATGGCACCGACTGCGGCGCGAATGCAATCATAAATATGTATCGCGTGCTCGGGCTTGAGCCGCCGACCGTTACGCTAATTGCCGAAAACTTCGGTGTGCTCGTCGCACAGTCGCCGATACATCGCAACCGCCGCTACGACGATGGCATTGGCGCGCTTGACACATATTATTTGCTGTACGCTTTGTGTTTCCCGGAGCCATTCGCACTCGGCGCGATTCCGGTTGGCGTTCGAGCGCGCGATGTCTTCGTTCCGCTTCTGAATGTCGGTTGTGTCTTGATCGTTGGTTATCAATGGAGATTGTTTGGGGAGGTGCTCGCTCATGCGGTCGTAGTCGAGGGCTACGACGCGGACGGGCTGCAAGCAATTTGCGGCGGCGGCTTCAATGCGCCAGACACAATCGTGAACTTCGATTCCAACTTTAGCCAAACACAAATTGACGCGATGTTTGCCAACCTTCAGCCGCATGGATGCAGATGCACCTTACCTTTCGAGCCGGTACTGCGCGCGGAAGGCGATCTAGGCATCTCTCCGTATTTCATCATCGCGCGCCGTGCTCCTACTTCGCCGGCATCCGGTTGATTAAGTGACCGCAAGATGTTGCGTTGACGCTTTCGTGAAGAACGCCCGCCAAATGTCACGGCGGGCGTTTTCAGTTGCATGACGCACCAGAGATGCGGACACAAGATTTTGTGCTTTTGGGTGAGGGCTTCGATTGTGAAAATTCGCAACGTCTGTGAAAAAACACATCTGCGTCAGAGATCCGATGTTATGTCAAAGGGCATTTGATTTGCTTGCAGATGCCGCGCTAATCCTCTGTCGGCTTACAAGCGAGCACATGCCGGATGAATTCGGGCGCACACTTATCGTATTTGAATTCGCCGATACGGTCAGTCAGCGCATTGAAAATTCCAACCGGCGTGCCCGGGTGATTGAGCACGGCAGAAATAAGATCGGCGAGGTCTTTCTTTCGCTCAATCTCAAGCCTGTGCCACGAATGATTCTTAAACATCCGCGCCAGCGTGTCGATAGAGTAGCCGCCGGTCTCGCCGTCGCCTTCCGTCGTTTCGCGCCACAACCGTGCGCCGGTGTCAGCGGCGAACAAATTGAGCAAGGTAATGATTCCATCCCTGAAGAAGTCAGGCAGCGCGGAAGTGTCCTCAAGTTCGATGACGGTGCGCGCGGCCTTGTCGTACTCTTCACCGACCCAGCTTTTGGTTACACGCTCTCCGGACTCCGCCTGCGTAACTACTCTGTGCAATTCTCTTTCATATTCCGCGACGCGGGTGGGCATCTCTTCTACCGGGAAATAGCCACCGCCACCGCTTTTATGGAAGGTAAGATTCTTGAGCGCGACCAAGACCGCATCGCGCGTGTCGATGTCGTACCGCTCCACATCCGCGACGATAGCTTCGGCGCGTTCTTTCGGCGTGCGCCGTGCGCCTTGTTTCTTTGGTGTTGGTTTCTTCTGTGTGGTGGTAAATTGTCTCTGCATGAATGTTCCTCCTGAAAAGGTGTGAATGTTTAAGAGGCTTACCCGGACGTTTGGAGCGCCCGGGTAAGCCTCTTGTTTTTAGGCTTCCATTGGATAGCCCGTTAGCGCCGAATCAACGAAGGCTGCTTTAACCAAATGACGATTATCAAGAAATTCCCATCGTTTACCCTGCTTAATGTTCGTGATGGTTTGCTTACTGACACCAAACTTGTGGGCGATTTCAACTTGCGAGCGGTCGGTTTGTAACTCTCGTTTTATCGCTTCCACATCTTCAATTCTCAGTGACGATCTTTTCATACGGGTTTTCACCGTATCTACTTTTCCTTTGTGTGCCTCTGAATTACTTCTAGCGATGCCTAACTTGCGAAGTTTGTACTGAATTGCGGCCGGACTCATGCCTCTCGTTTCAGCGATTTGATATGAGGTCAGATGTCGCGCTAAATACATTTCCCGCAACTCTTCCTCTGGAATTTCCCTGTAGTTAGGTGATTGCCACTTCGACGACTTTCGCATCTCATAGAAACGCTGTCGGGTGAGGTCAGAAACAGGATGCCCGATGAGTGCTGCTGAGATAGCTTTGCGGTGGTCATCGGAGAACGTCTTGCCACGCATTGTTGCGCCACCATCGCCACCATCGGTGGTATTCGTAAGGTCTGCCCCACGATGCCGGAAATACTCAACCCAGAAACGCTCACGCTCTTGCCAGCACTGCTCTGTAGTTTCTTCAATCACACGCATCTCCGGTTTCAGCCCTAACTTCAGCAGCGATTGAATCCACACGCTACGATGGTGGCGTTGCTTTATTGTCTTACTGCTGCAATGCTCCATCAGCCTAACTTTGCATCGCGCTGACTTCGTCTTACCGATGTACCGCAACGCATCTGTGCGCGGGTCGTAAAGTCCATAAATCAAAACAGTGCCCATCGTTTGTTTTATTCGCGTGTACCATGCGCGACCCGGCTTAATACCTACGCGGCGAGTAATTCACCTTCGGTGTTTTCAGATGCAAGGCTCAATTCGTGGACTTCCAACGCTACATGTGCGTCTCTGATTGACTTGCAAAGTTCGTCAATCGTATCGAAATCCAAGTAGCCGTTGCTCAGCGTGCGCGCGATGAAGTTAAGTTCGTTTTTGATTTGCTCAAGCTCTTTGTTCTTCATTGTCTTCCCTCTCCGTTTCTGTTATCCTTAGTTGCGAACTGCAACCATTATACATATATAGTAGCGGATTGCAACTATTATTTCACACTATGACGAAAAAAGACGAAAATAGTTTTGCAGACCTGATTTCTATTGCTGAGGCGGCACGGCTGCGTGGCGTGACACATGCCGCGATTCAAAATCTTATCCGGCGTGACAAGCTTCCTTCTATTGAGATTGGAGGACGGAGGTTTCTTAAACGCCGCGAAGTGGCGGGCTACCAGCCCAAGCCGGTAGGCAGACCATCAAAGAAGGCACGCAAGGAAAGCACTAAGAAGTAGCTACGGAAATGCCGCTCTCATTACTTTCCTCCCCTTCACCGCGCGCTCCTCATGCTCTGAATACCATTATCTAAAAGTGCCGCTTTTACTAAGTGGCGTCACGGAACGAAGCGCACGCCAGCCGCGCAGTTGCAGCGACCGTATCGAACGCCCTCACGACGCTCGAAGCGAACCGTGTAGCGATGATTCTCTGCGGTGGTGATGACGTAAGCACCTTCATTGAAGCGTGCGACGTGGACTTTTGCTTGACGTGCTTTGTTGATGGCGTTCGTTAGATTCTGTTTCATTGCTTCTCTTCTCCGATTCGTTATTCATTTCCAACTGACAAAGAGATATTACTACAACTCCTTTCCACATGTCAAGGGGTTTATGAAAATAAATCAAATTATTTTTCGTGTTAATAAAAAGCCTTGTCATTTGGAATAATTCATGTTTTAATTTGCCGCATGACAAAGAGTATCAACCCCAGCGAACTTTTAACGGTGACGCAGGCGGCAGACGAAAGAGGCACGACGCGGCAAGCAATCAACTATCTCATTCGACAAGGGCGATTAGAGACGGTTGAAATTGCCGGGAAGCGTTTTATCAATCGTAGTGTGTTGGCTAGTTTCAAGCCCGAAACGGGAGGCAGACCGCCCGGCACAACAAACAAAGCAGCCACACAGCCCGCAAATGGCAGCAACGGCGCTTCTACTGGCAAGAAGCGAAATAGGAAAGGAAACCACACATGATTGAGACAGTTCAATTTGACGAAACACTTGAAGACTTCACAGCATATCTTGACGGCGCACTCACTGAGATTGAAATGTTGAGTACGTTGCGCCGTCTTGATCGCCCATCATTGCGCGCGGCTGAGCATTTTCTAGTGAAGGCTACCCTTAACCGCGAAGATCATGGAGGCGTGAAACGCGCCGAACATCTGCTTGATTATGTCCATGATGAGACAGAGGTGAGACGAGATGAAGCACGGCTAAGGCGGTCAAGATAAGGGCGCTTTCCTAACGCGCAATGGCACGTCTGCGAAGAAGCGAGGCAAGAAATGAGCGTCGAAGAACGATTATTGAAACTTGAAGAATTTGCCGCAGACGTGCGCGAGTACACGCGCATTTTAACCGCCATGATCCAGCGTCACGACGAGCGATT
>MWWH01000092.1_pt1 | contig 22157 bp, 18 predicted proteins | sample 1047231 | NCBI WGS metagenome assembly MWWH01 (sample SAMN06349967, study PRJNA376086) | soil metagenome | isolation source: MG3-2 sample Antarctic (ecotone) soil | place: Antarctica | collected 2015-01-13 | reverse complement strand
CATACTTGGCATCCATCTTCTTGCTAATGAGTATTCCGACAGTCACGGCAGGATTGATATGGCAGCCCGAGATAGGGCCGATGGCATAAACCATAGCGAGCAGAGAGAGGCCGAATGCCAGAGAGACCCCTAGAAAGCCAATCTTATCTCCCGCCAGAACAGCGCTCCCGCAACTGGCGAAAACCAGGACGAAGGTACCCACGAGTTCGGCTATATACCTCTTCATATCTTTGTCTCCTTTACATGCCTTTCTCTCTAAAGTGAATGGATTCTGAAAAGAACTATTCTCTAAAGACACCCAAGAGAGGTGCGTGGACGTAGGCTTCCGAGAACTCTTTTCCTAGAGCGAAGTCCCTTTTAGTCGTCGCCGCAGGATCGAAGAACCAACTACCCATTACTCGCCCGGCATCGTCCCTGTCGAACCATGCCCAGGGGGGTCGCGCTACATTCGGCGCACCAACTTTACCAAGGAAGGCCGAGCCGAGTGTTCCGAGATTGGATTGCCGGCTTGAAACCTTTCCCGACCTACCAACTGTATTGATGCTTACCACCCCGTATTTGTGGGATGCTCCGAAGGTCTCGTTGGTACCGCGCCGCGCCCGCGGCCAAATAGTGGTAATCATCGGTAGCAGTTCATAGCTAACCACCCCTTGGTGACCACTCTCGGGGTCATCGGCTTGGACGCCGTGCTTATAAATCAAGATGCCGCGGCGCGGTGACTGTTTTTGGCCCTCCGAATAGACCATGATCCCGTGACCTTTAGATTCCACGTAGAGTTGGGGGTGCCCCCCGTCAACCTCGAATGATTCGATCCGGGGTCTTGACACAGGCTCACGCAGGGGACCAGCCGCGTATCTCAGGAAGCGGTTGTGCGCCAAGGTTTCAACGTAGACGACCTCTGCGCGCTCAAGATTATTAGCACTACCCGTTGCTTTGGCTGCGACGACGAGACAGCCTTCCAGATCATTCTCGTGTGCGAGAACCGCCTCATCAGCCAACCCCGTCGGGTCGTAGCGACTGCTGAGCTTCACGCCTTCGCGGATGATCTCGCTCAGAAGCGCGCCTCTCTCTCCGCCCTTGTAGTCCTGCGGGTGAAAGACGGCGTAATGGACAAAGTAATGAGTCTGAGTTTCACTAACCGCGTAGTAGACGTAGGCCTTGAGGGGGAAGCGCCCGTTCTGCGAATTAGTCCAGTTGTTATCACCGCGCCAGTCACCATCGAAGTCGAAGTTTGTTATGTAATCGTTACGCGCTTTGTCGCCGAGCCCCTGGTAAAAGATTGGGGCGAAACGTGCCGCGATTTCGCGGTCCCTTGCTGATTTAATATCAGGCGCGTCTCGCTCTGCTTTGTCGGAGTTTTTGGTTTGTGCAGTCAAGGGTACTACGAAAGGATTGAGAAGGTTGAGGCCTACCAGAAAAGCTAGGCATAAAGGGGTCAGCACTCTGAATGAGGTAATCAAGTAAGCGTCCCGCCAAAACTAAGTTGGTAAAGCGTAATATATTTCGACCAAGATTATAAACAACGGTAGTTGTAGCATGATCGTGGACACCAATCCATTTATGTTTCCTCATACTCGAGGAAGTTGACAGCATTCTGATCGAGATTCTCCCTCCCATGATCATACCTCATGACCGTCTTTGGATCCTTATGTTTGCTCATCATCTGCACCTGCCTGTAGGTGAGTCCCGAGTCGAGCGCCCTGGTGATCGCCGTCCTCCTCAAGTCGTGTGGCGAGACGTCGCCCACTCCAGTGAAGCTGCCCCACTTAGCAACAATATTCTGCACCATTCTTGTCGAGAGAGCTTTATCAAAAACTAATGTTCGGTAGTTCAAGTGTGGCTGGAAGAGAAAGGCATCTGTATCGCTGTGCAGAGTGTTGCGTCTCTCGGCATCCAGTTTCAGGTACTCATCAATAGCCTGCTTAACATCCTTCGGCAGCGGCCAGACCTCTTCCCTACCCCCTTTGATTTTGCACCTGAGAGTCCAGCGACCGTGGCTCCACTTAATCGAAGAAGCACGCAGCGAACAGACTTCAGCCACCCGCATTGAGAGTCTTAACATCACCAGCATCAAGGCATAATCACGTGCCCCTTCCGGTTTCTCTCTGTCCGGTCCTATCAGCAGATGGCGAACTTCCTTGGAAGTGAGAGCACGTCCCGCAGGCTCCGTCGGCAACTCCGGTGGAGTGACCAGCTTCGTCGAGGCCGGGTTGAGTACAACTATTCCAGCGGCCTTCAAATACTCGAAGAAGGAGCGAACCACGGAGAGTTTGAAGGAGACTGTGGCAGCCCTCTTTCTGCTATAGCGCAGATGATCACGCCAGCTCTGCACGTCGGCTGGCACAACATCCGTTGGATGCTTTCCACCGACAAACTGGAAGAAGTCGGCCACAGCACGACGATAAGCACGGCGCGTCTCATCAGAAACAGACTTATTGACGAAGGCCGTGGCGGAGCGTGGGTCAAACTGCTTGGGAGTAATGGCCTCCCCTTGCTGCAAATCCGAAAGATTTTGATAAGGCATCACGAGAGAACTTCTCATTAAAGCTATTTGGAGATCTGAAACGCCTGCAATCATGATCTAGTAATAAAATCCTGTCAAAGTTCTCTTCTGAAAAGGTGTATTATCGGAATTATCAACAGAAGAAGCCGTTTTCAGTGAGCAACGCTGTTTACTGCCTGAATTTAGCTGCCGTGAAACATGGTGGATATGCGTCTTAATGCCAGTGAAATAAAACGATGGTGGGACAGACTATTTGTTCTCTTGGAGCTTCTCGTGTTTGCATTTAGCCACTCCGCCGGTTGGTCCATTGGGATAATAAAACCCACTCCCCTGGCAATCCGGGCAATTGGAAGTATCCGCCTGAGTCAAAGTAGTCGGGTTCAAAAAATTCTCAATCAAGAGATCTGCCTCACCCGTCCTATGAATGGTTGTCGCGAAGCCACCGGGGTTGTTAATCCCCTGCCCCGTTGATCTTAGATGTTCTGCATACCTTCGACATTCTTCAATTGTAAACTTGGAGCCCACACGCACACCTACCTCCTGTGTTTGTGTGTTTTCTTTTTGTGTATTTACTTTATTGGGTTCGGAAATCCTACCCCCTGCGAAATCCGTACCCCCTATGTTTTTCGCAGCGGCTGTGGATCTCGTTGCCCCTAGTCTCGGTAAGAGTATTTCAAAAGTGATTCCTCTTTCTGACTGAACTTTATTTGCCAGATCTACGCTCAAACGCTTGATTAGTTTGCGTTGCTCAAGATCTCTTAGGAATATTCTGATCTGCGTTTCACTAATATTACAGGCACTTGAGAGCTTACCCATGCTCACATGGCAGGTGTTTGACCCAAATCCTGCTGAGAGGCGGTAGAGCCTCATGAGCACTACCTGGCAACCAGGCTTGAGGGTTGGGAGAAGGCCATCTGTAATTTCGTGTGGCGTACGTAAGTGTGGGGCATCTACTGGCAATACAGTTGCCCCTTTGGTTTTCGGAGGGGCTATGTATTCCTTAGCCGGTTCGATTTGTAGGGGCTGGCCAGTTCGTTCTGCACCGGCTGGGTAATCCACAGCGGCTGCGGATATCAAAGGGACCGTGGATTCCGTAGGGGCTAATATTTTCGGAGGGGGTTCACAATCAACAGGGGGTGCGTATTCCAAAGCGGGTGCGGAATTTGAGGGGGGTGGGGAATTCGCAGGGATAGGTGTTTTAACTTCCTCCTTAGCACGACGCTCTTCTTGAGCGTTTACCAGCTTGGCGAACCTGCTACTCAACTGCCACCTCCGGCGTTGCGTCTACGATATAACTTGAGTCAATCACATTTTCGCCGGCCATAACCATCATCTCGTAGGCCAGCGCGCAGAGCTTCAATATGTTCCGCGGGATCCCTTTCGATTTGATGAAGACCGTTTCGACCGCCTCATCGGTGAAAGGGCTCTTGATGCCAGCGTAAAGACATCGGTGCTCAATCATTGCCTTTGTCTCTTCAGGGGTGAGCGGGTCAAGCATCGAATAGGTACTGATGCGTGAGTAGAGCGCCTTGTTCTTCTCAGTATTTAGCTTGTCTTTGAGTTCGAGCTGTCCAGCCAGCGCTATCTGGATGAGCTTGTGCTCGTTCGTCTCAAAATTAAGGAAGCCCCGTAAAAGCTCTAATTGCTGATTATCGAGGAGTTGCGCCTCGTCAATGAAGAGCACGACATTCTGCCCGCCTTGGTACTTTGCCAGCAGGAATTCCTGGAGAGCATCCTGTTGCGCGATGAAGCTACGCCGGGGATCAATCTCAAAATCGGAGCAGATGTACTTGAGCATCCCGAACAGGGTAGGGAACTTCGGCGTCGGAATGAGCGTGGCAACCACATCCTCTTTGGCAGCATATTCACCGTATAAATATCTGAGAACAGTAGATTTTCCCATCCCCACATCCCCGAGAGCCGCGCACGTCAGGCCCTGCCGCTTGTTGATTGTAAACCGTGCCTTTGCTAGAACTCCTTTAAGGGAAGGCGTGATATAGAGACTGTTGGGATTCGGGCTGATACTGAACGGTGTTGATTCAATTTGAGGCTTCGCTACCATAAGATGGGTTATATCACAGAGGAGGGAATTAAAACAATGATAATTTTAGGACAGCAGCATCAAATACGTGTTAATTTAGGTAATAGATATTTAGAGACTGTCTGAAAAGTTATAAGTTGAAAAACGCTTTGCTGATTTCAAATGTGGATTCAACAACGAAGTGCAACAGATTGCTGTTTGAAGAATACCTGGTTCGGTGTTCTAAAGCCTAGCGTCTTGCGCGGGCGGTTGTTCAACCGCTCCATGACTCGCTCGATCTCTGCATCGGTGATCTTTGAGAAGTCAGTCCTCTTGGGAAAGTATTGGCGCACCAACCCGTTGGTGTTCTCGTTTGTGCCACGCTCCCACGACGAGTACGGATGGGCAAAATAAAACCCGGCCTCCAACGTCGTGGCAATTGCTTGATGCCGGGCAAACTCGCGCCCGTAGTACCTTCAAAAATCAGGCTGTCACACTCAGTTCTCCCTCGCGTAAGGTGGTTCTGCTGAAGAACACTTTACCTAAGGAGAACCGAGCATGACAGATTCGCACTCTATCGCAACCGCGCGCATTCTGGTAGCCATTGATGTCTCCAAAGCCAAGCACGATGTCCTGATCGAACTGCCAAGCGGAGGCCGCAAGAAGATGATCGTTCGTAACCGGCGCGACGAGTTTCAGCAACTGGCCGCTTACCTGAAGTCGCTTCCGGGCGTCTGCGAGATCGCCCTTGAGCCAACCGCCGACTACCACCGCTGTCTGGCCTACTTCCTCGGTTCGCGAGGCTTCGAGGTGTGCCTTGTCTCAAGTATCGCTGTTGCCAGAACACGAGAAGCTTTGCATAACTCGTGGGACAAGAATGATCCCAAAGACGCGCAGGTCATCCTGCACTTGCTGCGTAACCACACCACGCAACGCTTCTACGATCCTGTCCTGGAACAGACCAATGACCTTCAGGAGTTATCAAAGACGCATCATCAAGTGTCGCTGCGGAAGACGCGCTTGCAGCACAGCCTGTTGAACCATTATCTGCCGCTCTACTTCCCGGAGGCCGAACGCTTTCTGTGTACGACTCGTGCGGGCTGGTTCGCGCGCCTGTTGATAGCGTTTCCAACGCCTCAAGCTGTCACCAGATTGTCCGAGGAGAAGTTCATCACACGGGCGGCCAAGCTGTTGCGCACGAAACACTCGAAAGAGAGTGTGCTGCGCTCTTTCTATGCCAAAGCCCAGGAAAGCATCGGCATTCCCGTTTCTCTTGACTCTCAGGCCGTGGCGACCTTTCGCTTGTTGCTCAATGAGCATCTCGATCTGTGTGGCAAGCGTGCCGAGTTGGAGAAGACCGCGCATGAGTTGTTGAAAGAGCGCCGTGACTACCAACTCCTGCGTTCTGTTCCCGGCATTGGCCCGATCATCGCACTCACCGTGTTGGCTGAAGCCGGCGACCTGCGCCGCTTCCATCACGAACGACAGTTCCTGAAGTTCTGCGGGCTTGATCTTTCGACAGCGCAGTCGGGAGCCTTTCGTGGACGCTCACAACTCTCCAAGCGCGGCAACGCACGGTTGCGTGCCGCTTTGTGGATGGCGGCCACCGTGGCCTCGCGCATGAGTGAGAACAGCATCCGCCGCAAGTTCGACCGGTATATCAAAGTCAATCCGACAGATGCCGATCTGAGGCGCAAAGCTTACACGGCCTGCACGGCGAAGATGGCGCGGACCATTTACGGACTTGTCAAACATCAACAATATTACCGCGCCTATCATGAAGACGCGGTGCCAGTTCCCGATGGAAGAACTCGCTCGCATGAGCCGTTGGGGCCTGCTGCATCTGCGGCAGTGACCTCGTAGATAATGATGGGGTCTTCCATCGGGATAGATACTTTGTGTTGAGTACAGTCAAGGCGACGAAGATATTGGTCGGCCTTGTGTCACTATGGTGAAAGGTCTTTCCAAACTAAGATGGAAGCCATCGGGGTCGAATAGAAGATGAATCAAGCGGTCGGCATCACCGCGCAGGGGAGAACTTTGCCTGCGTCACAAACTTGCTTTTGTAGGTAGTACGTTGTCCGAGGTGATGGTGTGAACCTGCGCGGCCACAGGTCGCAGCAGTTGGCTCATTGCTTGCTCGACTAACTCTGCCGTGTTGCGTTCCACCTTTTTGAGGAGCGTCAACTTCGACTTGCGTTCGACCACCGAGACAATCGCCTGCTGATGGTTCTGGCCGATGATGGTATCGGCTTCCCAATCGCCTACGCGTCGCCTGGTGTCGACAACTTTGGGGCGCTCCTCGATGCTTCGACGTTCTGGGATATGGCCTCGGCGGGAGTTCACGCCATAGCGTTTACGCCGCTTCTTCTGGCAGCGCAGATGGCGATACAACTGGCCGCCCTGTTGTTTATCTCGGTAGATGTGTTGGTAGATGCGCTCATGGCTGACGCCGATCTTTTTCTCGCGTTTGAGCCAGCCGGAGATTTGTTCGGGACTCCAGTCCTGCAGCAAGAAAGAGTCCACAGTAAGCCATGTCTGCACAGTGAGGCGTGTGGCGGCAGTGCTCCGCTGACTTTGTTTGCGAGCGGAGGCCGTCTCGTGCGCCTGTTTAGGGCGATAGCCCCGCGCGCCCCGATTTCTGTGCATCTCGCGCCCGATAGTTGACTTATGGACGCCGATGATTGAGGCCATCTCTGTTTGGTTGTGGTTGGCTTTCTTCAAGGCGTAAATCTGGTATCTTTGTTCTTGGGTAAGCTGCTGATAGTTCATCACGAGTGCTTCTTTTACTTGGACGTTTAAGCAGCACTGATGCTATCGCAGCTTGCCCTTCACGTGCCAAGTCTAAAGTTGCACTTCGTTGTTGAATTCAAGAAAAGATTTAGACCATTTGGCTCGATTTAGAGAGCACTTGTAAGTCAGCCAAAATCGCTGAGTTAAGGACTTCTCAGACAGCCTCTGGACTGGGCGTGTCAAAAGCTTTGTGTAAGTGATCGTCACTAGAGGGCAGGCATTCTGTCCTCGAACAAGATAGCGAAGCGATTCAAAGCCGCCTTTCACTCCTTGATCAGCATCGTCCACTTCCGGGTGATATTCTGCAACGCCAGGTAGAGCAGTTTCAGCGCTGCCTCATCCGTTGGGAACGAGCCGCGATTCTTGATGATCTTCCGCAAACTCATATTCACCGATTCAATCGCATTGGTCGTGTAGATGACTTTCCGAATGTCTGCCGGGTACGCAAAGAACGGCATCACTCGCTCCCAGTTCGCCCGCCATGATTTGCTGATGGTCGGGAACTGCGAGTCCCAACGGGCGGCAAACTCCGAGAGTTTCAACTCGGCTTCTTCGCGCGTCGAGGCGCGATAGATTGTCTGTAAGTCCGCAGTTACTTCTAGGGCGAACGCATCTTAAATTTCTCAACTAAGCGAGTTGTGGCATTCTCCTGAGAGTTTTGACTCGACGGAAAGGAGAACGCCTGATGAGCGAGCCCGTCTGCCTCTCGTTGTTTGACAGTTTAGGGGAAGTGCCTGACCCGCGCCGGGAACGCACGAAACTCCATCAGTTGGTGGACATTCTCGTCATCGCCGTGTGCGCCACCATCTGCGGGGCTGAGACGTGGGAAGAGATCGAAGAGTTCGGGGAGGCCAAAGAGAGTTGGTTCAGGAAGTTTCTGGCCTTGCCCAACGGGATTCCCTCTCATGATACTTTCCGCCGCGTCTTTCTGCTGATTAAGCCGAAGCAGTTTCAGGAGGCGTTCCTTTTGTGGATGCGGTCGGTGGCACAGGTTATCAATGGTGAAGTCGTTGCCATTGACGGCAAGCAGGCGCGCGGCGCGCGCACCGCAGACGGGAAGGAAGGCTTACGCATGGTCAGCGCGTGGGCCTGCGAGCAGCGACTGGTGCTGGGGCAGTTGAAGACCGCAGAGAAGTCTAACGAGATTACGGCCATCCCCGCGCTGCTGGAGTTGTTGGAACTGCGGGGCTGCATCGTAACCATCGACGCGATGGGCTGTCAGACCGCAGTCGCGGCGCAGATTATTGCGCAGAAGGCCGATTATGTGCTCAGTCTGAAGGGTAATCAGGGGCGGTTGCATGAGGAAGTGGCGGAGTATTTTGCGTGGGCCGAGCGCATCAACTTCAAAGACTTGGCGTATGACTACTGCGCGACGCTGGAGAAGGATCACGGGCGGATCGAGGAGCGCCGGTGTTGGGTGACGGAAGACACCGACTGGTTCGCGGAGAAAGCAGCATGGGCGGGGTTGCGCTCCTTCATCATGGTCGAGGCCGAGCGCGAAGTGTTAGGGCACGCACCGACCGTGGAGCGCCGATATTTCATCAGCAGTTTGGCGGCGGACGCCAAACAAGCGTTGCGTGCGGTGCGCTGTCATTGGCAGGTGGAGAACTCGTTACACTGGGTCTTGGATGTGGCATTCCGCGAAGACGGGTGCCGGACGCGAACGGGTCATGCGCCTGAAAACCTGGCGACGCTGCGGCACATAGCGGTGAACCTGTTGAAGCAAGAGCGTAGTTGCAAGTTAGGCGTCAAGAGCAAACGACTCAAAGCAGGGTGGGACGAAAGCTACATGCTCAAGGTGCTGAACATTTAAGATGCGTTCGCCCTACAGTTACTTCCTTGGGCTGTGTTGCAAGAATCGCGAATCAGGTATAATCCATCCTTCTCTATTATCCTGCAATCATTCTTACAGACCATCTTGAAACACAATTCATCTCCCTTTAAGTGGCGACACTTTGAGCCAGCCATCATTCTCCTGTGTGTTCGATGGTACTGTCGCTACCAACTCTCCCACCGCGATATCAAAGAGATGATGAAAGAGCGCGGGCTCGACGTGGATCACTCAACAGTGTTTCGTTGGGTGCAAAGATATGCTCCGGAAATCAATAGGCGTATTCGTCCTCATTTGAAGATGAGTGGTACCTCATATCGTGTTGATGAAACCTATATGCGGATCAGTAGTTGAAAAGACAGACAAACAGGAGAGTTGGTAGAATTTTCTTGCTTATGGAAAATCTACTGATTGAAATCTACCTGTTTGTCTGCCGCGTGTACGATACTTCGTCCAAGACCTGTTTTCAACGCTTGAGCAATAATCGAGAACCTGACTTTACTGACCAAGAACTCATTACGATCTGGTTCTTTGCTCACCTAGAGGGCTGCTTCGAGAAAAAGAAGATGCATCGCTTGATTGAAAACTATTGGCGCAATTGGTTTCCACTCTTGCCGAGCTATCAAACTTTTGTGCTGCGATTGAACCGCTTAGAGCCGACCTTTCAGACTTTCGGCGCGATGTTGTCCGGCACTTTGGCCTTAAAGAGAACGCCGGAAATCGACCATCTAGTTGACTCATTGCCTGTGATGCTCGCCCGGCACGGATACTCTTACGGCGCGCGGGTCGGGCGCGAGGTGGCCGATGTCGGTTACTGCGCCGCCAAGAAGACTCGGTTTCATGGCGTGCGCCTGCACTGCATCGCGCAACGACGGACAGGGCGCTTACCACTCCCGAATCAAGTGTGGCTCTGTGCCGCCTCGCATCATGACTCCAAAGCCTTCATCCAACAGCAGCCGGAAATAGCCGAAACCTCACTGTTTGCTGATCTGGCTTATCCGACACCGCAGATCATCTCGCACTTGCAAGCGCAGCAGACCAGACTCATCGCGCCACAGAAAAAGCCGAAGGGCAAAGAACTAACTCTTGATGAGAAGTATTACAATCGGTTGGTGCGCCGCATCCGTCAACCCGTCGAAAGTTTGTTCAACTGGATAGAGGAGAAGACACAGATTCAAAGAGCAAGCAAAGTGCGCTCAACTGACGCGCTGATGATCCATTGCTGGGGAAAACTTGCAGTTGCTTTCTTTCTGCTCGTTTTCTACTACTGATTCGCATACATAGCCCCGATACCAACTCCCGCCGCCTGTGATCTCACAGATGATCTGCCCGCCTAAGACACTGGAGCGCAGGTAGTACATGACGCCGCCGTTCTCGACCTTCTTGATGCGCAGCCGGTCGCCGTCATACTCCATCTGCAAACCATTAAAACTGGCGCTCAGTTGCTGTCCCGTCGCGTCGTAATTGTAACTCTGCCCGCCGTCATCACTCAGTTTCCCACTGCCGTCGTATTGCATCGCTGCACCCGTCGAGGGATTGACTGTCATCCGATTCTGCGCGTTGAAACTCGCCGTGTAGGAGGCATTCTCGCCGCCCCACCCGCCACGACTCGTCAGGTTGCCCCACTCGTCATAACCAGAGACCTGCGCGTAGGGGCCATCGCCGCCCCACGTGCTCCCCTGTCCGGTGTGCGCCAGCGCCGCTGTCCCGGTGTAAGCGGCCACTAAACGGCCCACGTGGTCATAATCATAGGAGCGATCCAGACTCGCGTCACGTCCACCTGGCCCATTCGTCAGGTTGCTCGCAAACGTCACGCGCCCGCTCTGCTCATTGAAAGAATTGTAGGCATAGCTGTAGCCCAGCACGCCAGGGATATTCCACTGCGTCAGCCGCAATCTGGCGTCATAGTTCAGCGACAGCGCGTGGCCGTTGCCATAAGTAATTTGCTTCGCTGCACCCCACGCACGGTAGCGAATGTCGCCCACATAGGAGGAGATGCGTGCCGATTGATCGCTGCGCGCATCGCCTCATCGAATTTTTGCGTGTCTCCTTCAAAGACCTCTTCAGCCAGCCACGAGAAAAGGAATAATACGCCGATAGCTAATGCGAGTCCGACGAGCAACGTCAGACCAATATTGTGATAGTCCCAGAGCATTAACGTCATGTCAGTACCTCAGCCATCTCCTTTTCGGTCTTCAATCAACCTCGCAGCTGCTGATAGAGAGAATCATGTGCAGCAAAGTTATCACACGACAGCAATCTAAATGACTCGGAGGCGGGGAACAGCCCCGGCATCCCGTCATTGCGGAACTGGCGAAGCCAGCGGGCGACTGTTCAACTCCATCTCGCGCGGTAAGGGCAAAATGCCCGGGTGGGTTAAGAAATTTTCTGAGGTTGAGATCAACGCTCTGGTCACGTATGTACGTCAGTTAAAGAAATAAGGTGCATACCGCCCGTCTCGTAAAACCCGCTGGTCTCCAGAAGTAGGGACTAGATTTTCCTCCTCTCTGGTTGAGCCTCGGCAACCTGCCCGGACATTCGTCGCCGCCGGAGCGTGCTCACGGCTGTCAGACAGAGCACGAGCCATGCGACCCCCTCGACGATCCCCCCAAGCACATCACTCAAGTAGTGGACGCCGAGGTATACGCGGCTGAAGCAGATCAGCAGAATCAGCAGTCCGGCCAGTACGGCGGCGAGCACGCGCCAGCGCCATCCCCAGACCGTCCAGACGGCGAAGGCGGCCAACACGCCGTAGAGGACAGTCGCACCCATAGCGTGACCGCTCGGGAAGCTGTAGGTGTGAAGCGTTAAGAGAGGATCGTCGAAGGCAGGGCGTCCCCGCCGGAAGGAATACTTCAAAAGCACGTTAAGTAATGCCCCGCCCGGCACGGCCAGCAATAGTGTCAGGAGCCGATACCAGTGCCGCTGCCATAAGAAGAAGAGCGCAACGATGAGAGCGATGCTGATGGCCACTAATGGCGCTCCCAGATAGCTGATGCTCATCATCACTCTGGTGAGCGGAGGGGAGGCATGGGTATGGAGCCATGTGGCAACCCTGGCATCGACCACCGTGAGCGGATCACCGGTTACGACATCCTCGGCGATGGCGACGAAGAGCCAAGCCGCACCAGCCAGAACGAGAGCGCCGATTGTCAGATGAAGTCCGAGATAGCCCTCTGGTGATAGACGGCGCCGCACGAATGCGATCTGCGGGGCAAAGCGTTGCCCCAGAGATGCGGCCCGCGAATGTCTGGCAATTTTCTTCCAATCATTGAGCAAGAATATTTACCTCTGAATAAACGGCAAACCTTTGAGTCTCTGATGCACTACATTTCACCAGGCATATTTAAGAGATGTCCTGTCATATTGTACTAAAGAAGAATTTCGTCAAGACCCCTTACCCTTTCCCTATTTCCGTCGGAACTGCGTCATCCAAAGGCTCCTTTGACCCGACCTGATTTCCAATCCCCGGTTTGAAACTACTTGAGCGCGCGAGCAGGAGGAGGAACAGGAGCGCGAGAGAGCCGCAGGTGACGAACCCAACACGCACCCCGTAGAGCTGCGTGAGGAGCCCGATTAGCAGGGGCCCGACCATGTCGCCGAACTCTTTGAACGATTGTGCCGCGCCGATGCTCGCACCCAACTGATTCTTCTCCGCCAAGTTGCTGACGAGGGCATCGCTGTTGGTCCACACTGTCCCGATGCCAACCCCTGCCACGATTGTGACGGCCACGAGCAACGCTCCGGTAGTGAAAGTAGTTGCGATGATGGCGAGCGCGGCGAGAAGAAGCCCGACGAGTACCGTAATCCTGATTTCTATCTTGTCTGCTAAATAACCCGCGAAGGGCTGTACGAGTAGATAAGTGAGTGTGACGACGCTGACCATCGTGCCGGATTGCAGGGGGGTGTATCCGATAGAGTAGAGATAGACCGGCAGGAATCCGAAGAGGATTCCGACCATGAACATGTTGATGACGATGACGGCGTAGACGGGAAGCAGGCGCGGCTCTTTGAAGATGAGGAAAAATTGCTTGAATGAGATATCATCATCGTCGTCTTTTAACTCCTCCCCTTCTGTTCGCTCACCCGGCAAGAAGAGACTGAGGAGCAGTGCGAAGACTCCCACGCCCGCCGACACGATAAAGATCATCGAGAAGCCGTAGCCGTGCGCGAGAAAGCCGCCGAGCGCCGGCGACACCACGTAGCCTGCCCCCTTGATCGCGTTGTAGATGCCGAAGGCTTTACCCCTGCCCTCCGAGAAATATTTCGCTACGAGCGTGATGGATACGGTCGATAGCGCGGCCGCGCCCAGGCCCTGGATGAATCTAATCAACAGTAAGAGTTTCGGGCTGACGAAGAGGAACAGGAGCGAGCCGAGGATGAAAATAACTAGCCCGGCGAGGAGCGTCAGCTTCATTCCGCGCCGGTCGGCGATGAACCCGGCTGCGGGCTTGGCGAAGAGTTCCGCGAAATCATAGACGCCAATCAGCAGGCCGATCATGAAAGCGCCGACACCGACTGTTTCGGCGTAGGCCGGCAGGTTGGTGGCGACGATGTGAGCGCCGAATGATGTGACGAAACCCGAGAGCGCGAGAATGAAAAGATACCAGTAACGGGATGAACCAGGGTGCGTGCGACTCGGGTCTAAAGCCGTCTTCATGTTGCCGTCTCCACTCATCTTTTGAATTACCTGGCCCCTACTCTTTCCAGCAGCCGAGCCGTTCCAGGGTGATTGTGCTTGGCCGCGCAGGCGAGGGCCGTTTCGCCCCACGCATCCGCTGCGTTCGGATCAGCTCCCTTATTGAGCAAAGCCCGAACTATTTCCGAATCCCCCGCCCACGCGGCGCGCGTGAGGGCCGTCCGGCCCCACCAGTCTCGCGCGTTGACCTGGGCGCCGGCGTTTATCAGAAGCTCTGACGCTCCAAGATGATCGAGCGACACCGCATACATCAGGAGCGTCATGTTCGTGTAGTCTTTTGTCTTCGCGTCGGCGCCCAGGGCGAGAAGCACCCTGATGGCGTACGTGTCATCTTCATGCACGGCATCTATCAAAGCTTCATTCAAGACAGACCTCGCGACGCCCCATGCCGTAAAGGTAATCATCAGTGAGAGCGTCACAGAGATGACGACTGCGCGTAACATGTGCCCGGTCTCCTTCAATTAACTATGCGCCCTCTATTATTGAGGTAGTTTTTTGTGTGATCTCACAGCGCCTTATCGTCCGACTCACCGGTCCTGATGCAGACAGCGCTCTCGACCGGCCAGACGAAAACTTTGCCATCGCCCCGGTTTCCCGTATGAGCGAAGCGCACTATCGTTTCTACAATCCGCTCGACCATCTCGTCGCGCGCGACGATCTCCATCCGCACTTTTTCCACGAAGACATCGAAGGGCGCGTTCGCGTTCTCTGTCCCACCCCTGCGCCCGAAGCCGCGCACGTCCGTCACGGTCATGCCCGGAAAACCTTCCATCGCTTCCAGCGCGTCCGTGATCTTGTCCAACATGAAGGGCTGCACCATCGCTGTTATGATTTTCATCTCGCGCCTCCTCTATTCAGGCCGCTCGCGCTCGAACCATCCGTAGAGCGTCGGCAGGATCAGGAGCGTCAAAAGCGTTGACGTGATCAATCCTCCAATCACGACCGTCGCCAGGGGACGCTGCACTTCAGCGCCCGCGCTCGTCGCGACCGCCATCGGGATGAAGCCCAGGCTGGCGACGAGAGCCGTCATCAGCACGGGCCGCAGGCGCGTTTCCGCCCCCTCCCGTACCGCGTCTTCGAGTGAGCGTCCTTCATCCCGTAGCTGGTTGATGTAGCTCACCATCACGACGCCGTTAAGAACGGCGACGCCGAAGAGCGCGATGAAGCCGATGCCCGCCGAGATAGAGAACGGCATCCCGCGCGCGAAGATCGCCAAGATGCCTCCGACCACCGCGAACGGGATGCCCGTGTAGATGAGAAGAGCCTGCTTGACCGAGCCGAACGTGGAAAACAGCAGGATGAAGATCAGGAAGAGGGCCAGCGGCACCACGATCAGCAGGCGCGCCGACGCCCGCTGGAGGTTCTCGAACTGACCGCCCCACTTCAGGTAGTAACCTGCGGGTAATTGCACCTCTTTGCCGATCTCCTTTTGCGCCTCTCGGACGAAGCTGCCGATGTCGCGACCCCGGACGTTCAGCTCGACGGCGATGCGACGCCTGGTGTCCTCGCGGGAGACTTGCGCGGGCCCTTCGGTGACTGACACGTCGGCAATCTCCGAGAGCGGGACGCGCGCACCATTCGGCGCCGGGACGAGCAGGTTTTTAATAGCTTCCAAGTCTCGGCCCGCACCCTCGTTCAAGCGCACGACGAGGCCGAACCGCTGCTCTCCCTCGAAAATCTGCCCGGCCTCCCGGCCCGCAACGATTGACTCCACAAGGTTATTGACGTCCTCGACGTTGACCCCGTAGCGCGCTATCCGGGCGCGGTCGGGTTTGATCTGGAGCTGTGGCAGCCCAGACACCTGCTCGACTTTGACGTCCGCCGCGCCCTGTATCTTTCCGACGGCCCGGGCGATCTGTTCGGCCTTCTCCTTGAGCACGTTAAGGTCGTCGCCGAACAACTTGATGGCGATGTCAGAGCGCACCCCCGCGATCAACTCCGCCATGCGCATCTCGATGGGTTGCGAGAAGCTGAACGCGCCTTCGGGTACATTCCGTTCCAGCGCCTCGGCCATCTTCTCGTATAGCTCCTCGCGACTGCCGGCAGTCTTCCATTCCGCTGGGGGCTTGAGGGCGATGAAGATGTCCGCCGCGTCCACGCCCATCGGATCGGTGGCGACCTCGGCGCGTCCGATCTTCGTGACCACACGCGTTACTTCGGGGAACTGTTTGAGCACGCGCTCAGCCTTCGTGTAAGTCTCAATTGATTGTGTGAGCGAGACGCTCGGCAAAAGGCGCGCCTCGATAGCGATGGAGCCTTCATCGAGGCGCGGGATGAACTCAGAGCCGAGATACGGGAAAATGACGCCGCTGATGACGACGAGCGCGGTCGCGACCGCCAGGGCCTGTGCCCGGTAACTCATGACCCGTTCGAGCGCGGAGCGGTAGTGTCGCCTGACGAAGCGGATGATGAAGCTCTCACCCTCGGAGACTTTTCCGCGCAGGATGAACGTCAGCGCCGCCGGCACATAAGTGAGCGAAAGCAATAACGACCCGAGGAGCGCGAAGACTACGGTGAGCGCCATCGGCTTGAACATCTTGCCTTCTATTCCCGTGAGACTGAGGATCGGCAGGTAGACGATCATGATGATGGCGACGGCGAAGACGACGGGCCGGCCCACCTCCGTGCAAGCTTCGAGGATCGTCCTCTCCGGCGGCTCTGGAGAACCCATGGCTTGCGCCTCAGCGCGTCTTCTGACCGCGTTCTCCACCATCACTACCGCGCCGTCCACGATCAGCCCGAAGTCGAGTGCGCCTAAAGACATCAGGTTCCCCGAGATGTTGAAGATGCGCATTAGTACGCCCGCAAACAACATCGAGAGGGGGATGATGGTCGCCACGAGCAGGCTCGCGCGCCAGTTGCCCAGGAGTAGGACGAGCACGACGATGACGAGCAGGGCGCCTTCTATCAGGTTCTTTTCGACGGTGTGGATGGCCCGGTCGACCAACTCCGTGCGGTCGTAGAAGGATATGAGGTCTACCCCCAGGGGAAGCGTCTTGCGAATCTCATCGACGCGCTCCTTGACATGCTCAACGACATTGCGCGAGTTCTCCCCGATCAACATCATGGTGATCCCGGCGACTATCTCGCCCTCACCTTCCGCGATGGTCGCTCCTTGGCGGACGGCAGCCGAGGAGACAACCTCGCCCAGGTCGCGGACGTAGATGGGCACGCCTTCCTTCCCCGTTTTGACGACGATGTTGCTAATGTCGTCGGCAGATTCGGCCAGGCCGATCCCGCGCAGGAGGTACTGCTCCCCGCCGTGTTCGATGTAGGCTCCCCCGACGTTCTGGTTGTTGCGCGTGATCGCTTCCATCACGTCCCGCAAAGAGAGAGCGTAGGACTGGAGCTTGGCAGGGTCGAGGCGCACCTGATATTGCTTCTCCGCCCCGCCGAAACTGTTGACCTCAACGATGCCCGGCACGCCCAGCAATTGCCGTCTGACGCTCCAGTCCTGAATCGTGCGTAAACTGACGGGGTCGTAGCTGCTCCCGGGCGCGGGCCTGAGTTCGTACTGGTAGATTTCACCCAAGCCCGAAGAGATCGGTCCCATCTCCGGTGAGCCGACATTGTCAGGTATCTGCTCGCGCGCCTGGGCGAGCCGCTCCATCACGAGTTGGCGGGCGAAATAGATGTCGGTCGAATCTGTAAAGACAACCGTCACAGCGGAGATGCCGGGCTTGGAGAGTGAGCGGATTTCGGTGACGCCGGGCAGTCCCGACATGGCAACTTCGACGGGGAAAGTGATCTGTCTTTCGACCTCGACGGGCGCGAGCGCCGGCGCGGAAGTCAGAATCTGCACCTGCACGTTCGTCACGTCCGGCACGGCGTCGATGGGCAGGTTACGCAGGCTGTAGAGCCCTGCCCCGATTAGAATCATTACCATCAACGTGACGAGCAGGCGCTGCTTGACGGCGAAGCGGATGAGGGCGTTGATCATTTGTCGTCATCCTCCCCGAACTGCCCCTTCATCATCTGCGACTTGAGAGTGAAACTTCCCTTCGTGACCACGCGCTCGCCCATCTTGAGGCCGCTCACGATCCTCGCGTACCCGGCCGTTTCGCCGCCCACTTCAACTTCTCGAACCTCGAAGTGACCTGGTTCTTTCTCCTCAGGAATGAAGACTACTGTGCGGGAGCCAACGCGCTGGACGGCTTCGGAGGGCACGACCAACTCTTCGCCTGCGACTTCGCCCGTACCGGTCTGGAACCCGACTTCGGTGAACATGCCGACCTTGAGCCGTTCTCCGGAGTTGGCCACTTCGACTCGCACGCGAGCCGTCCTCGTTTCTTCGCTCAAAACCGGATCAATGTAAGTGACCCTCCCCATGATCGCGCTGTCGCCTAAAGCAGCGGAGCGGACTTCCGCGGGCGTGCCCGGATGAAGCAGGCCGACCTGCGCCTCCGGCACGTTGGCGATCACCCACACGGTCGAGATGTTGGAGATGGTAAAGAGGGGCTTCCCCACCTCGACGCCTGCGCCCGCGTTGACCGCGCGGGCGGTGATGATCCCCGAAGCCGGGGCGCGCAGGGTGACTGTCGAACCCGTCTTCCCGCCCGATGCGCCGAGGGCGTTCAGGCTTTGTTTGATCTGCAAAACTTCCGCGCGGGCGGTCTCGACGGCGGCCTGCGCCTCCTGCACTTCCCGATTCAGGGAGATGTTGCTCTGGAAGTCGTACTCGGCTTTCGCGGTCTTGTAAGCGGCCTCGGCCGCGATCAGGTCTTTGCCCGCCCCCGCGCCGAGTTCGATGAGGCGGCGTGTGCGCCGGAGTGTTGCTTCAGCCTCGTCGAGCTTGGCCTTGGCCGCGATGATCCCGGCGCGGTTCTCCGCCCTCTGCACGCGGGCGTAGTTGCGCTCACCGAGGCGGAGGCGCGTCTCGGCCGCGCCTAACTGCCCTTGTAGCTCGGCGATCTGCGGGCTGGCGATGACGGCCAGAGTGCTCCCCGCGCCCACGCGGTCGCCCAGAGCGGCGAACACCTGCTCGACGCGGCCCGCGACGAGCGGCGTCACCTCCTGCGTCTGCTGTTGGTTGGCCTCGACCGCACCGGTCACTTTCAAAAGGGCGACCGCCGGGCGCTGTGTCACGCCGGCGATCTCAATGCCAGCCGCCGCCAGTGCCTCCTGCGGTAGGGCGACCTCCCGTCCCGCGCCTTCCTTCGTATCGTCACCGTGCTCCGCGGGTGGCTGTGTGCTTTCCCCCTTTTCAGTCACACCCACTTGTACTTTGCTCCCGCCGTCGCGCGAGCGCAGCAGCAGCGCCACTAAAATAATGATTGCGATCAGCGCTACGATGGTTACGATTAGGGCGTTGCGGTTACCCGCACGCGGCGGGGACTGGGCAGTGGCCGAAGTTTTCGTCTCGACCACCGCGATTGTCCCGTCTGGAGACTCTGCCTGCTCCATAAGGCGCCTCTCTTCAGCGACCGCTTCCTCAGTATCTTTTTCGTCAGCCATAGTTTTCCTTTTCAACGAGAGCCGACCAGCGTGCCCATGGCTGTAAGTAGGTCGGCGAGCGCGTTGTACCGTTCGGACAGGGCTTCCGTGAAATCGCGTTGCGAGTCCAGCAGTCGGCGCTGCTCGGCGAGAACTTCCGTGATGGTGAATGCCCCCTCGGCGTAGGCCGCGCGCATGACGCTGAGGTTATGGGTGGAACGCCCGATCACGCCCAACTCGAACGTGGAGACAGCCGCACGGGCCGCCTCGTAGCGCGTGTAAGCGCTCTGGACTTCGGCGCGAACCGTCTGCTCCAAAAACTCCCGGCGGCGCGTAGCCTGTGTGATCGCGACCGCCGCTTCCATCTTCCCGCCCTGATTTCTGTTGAAAACAGGTATCCCGACCGAGACGCCGAAGGTAAGCGCGCGGCTCGTATCCGGCACAGGCGCGAGCGGCTCCGGCAAATCTGTTAGTGAGCGGTCCGTCGAATATCTGGCCGACACCGCCACGTCCGGCGCAGCTTGCGCACGGGCCAATCTGAGGCCGGCCCGCGCGACCTCTTCGTTCAGTCGGGAGAGCCGCAGGTCGGGGCGCGTGCGCAGCGCGATTTCTACCGCCGCATCTAATGTGCCCGGAGGCTGGCGCAACGGATGGATCAAGTCCGTGAGGTCTTCCCGCAGCTTGAGCGGCTCTTCCAGAGGAATGCCCACCAGAGCCTTCAACCGCACCAGCGCCGCCCGCAGGCGTCCCTCGACGAGCGCGCGTCGGCTCCGCAGGCGGTCCACTTCGACTTGCAGGAGGCTCAGTTCCAGGGGCGCGGTTTCGCCCTCGTTGACTCTCGCCTGAACGAAGCGCGCCATCTCCAGGTCGATGCCGCCCATCTCCTCCGTGATACTCAGCTCCCGCAGAGCCGACAGAGCCTCGGCGTAAAGAGCCAGTACCTCGCCCGCCAACCGCCGCTCGCGGTCGGCCACCTCCGATTCACTGGCTTCGAGTTCGGCGCGAGCGAGTTCGACACGCCGTCTGCGCTGGCCGCCGAGTTCTAGCGGCAGCGTGACGCCGACGCTCGTCGCACTCTCTCCCGGGGAACCGGCAAGGCGACCCGTAGACTGCTCGATCTCCACGGTCGGGTTCGGCCTAAATCCCGCCTGACGCAGGCGCGCTCGTGCTCGCTCGACTTCCAGCCGCGCGGCCGCAAGTTCGCCGTTCGACTGAAGCGCGCGCAGTACAAGGTCCTCGGACGAATTGCCCTGAAGAGGATCGAAATAGAGGGAGGTGATGGAAGGGTTCGGCCCCGCCCCGCTCGTCGCCATCTGTTTCTGTGCGGCTGCCGGATGACAGAGAGCCATCGTCGCGAGAAACAGAGCGCACGCGCGTGCGGACGGGCACTTCATTCGTTGAAAGATCTCAATCACTACCACCTCACTCCTTCCATGACTTAATGGACGCAAGGCGCTGAAGGGTGTTCCCGTTTTGACGAAACATGGCTGCGAGGCGTGCGCCTGGGATACGCCGAAAGGCAGCTCATGCCTATCAGGACTTCGCGCTAAATGTGCCCGTAGCAATAGACGAGCGCTCGCGAGACCCAAAGGCTTCTTAACAGCGGATTGACTTGTTCAGGAGTAGAGGGGAGGCGGAAGGCGTGGGCGGGTCGTGGAAAGCTAAACTCGCCTCGCTCAACAAAGATGGATGGCGAAGTAGGCGGTACAGAGAGAGCCAGGGCACTTCTGCCTGTACCCCGGCCAGATGTGCGGAATGGCTCGCACTCGTCAGCACGGACGAGCGGCAGAAACAATCTTCGTCGCCGGGAATGGCTCCGGAATTTTGATCTTGCCGTGAGCCTTGAGACTCGATAACGAGAGAGGTGATTGCGCCGTCGTCGGCTGGAGCTACAGATATTGCAACCACCTGATAAAGGCCGAGCATCTCCTCACAACAATACTGCGGGCAGAGGATATCGGCGCCCGTATACACGAGGAGGAACAGCGCCATCATTCTTACCAAGCGCCAACGCCCCCCTGACCTTGTACCAGAACCTGCTCTCATTAAGGTGACTGTTAGTGTTAGGGTTTTAACATACGCACCCGATGAAACGCAATCATTTCATGCAAACAATTGCATAATTTCCGTTATCCGACGTGTTTGCTTTTCTGATTCATTCAAGAGAAAAGAGACTTGCCTTGAGAAGACGGGTGTTGGGGAGATAGGAATCTCAACGTATGCACGTATCTTTCGCACTATCATGATGAAGTGTTCTCTTCCGGCAGTTAGTCCATTGTACGATGGCGTCGGACAATGGACTAACCATACTAAAGGGCATTAAAAGCGTTCCTCAGCAAACGGTATGAGCCATAGTTCTCGCACTCGACTCAGGTGCGCCTCTCAGCCTGTTCACTCTCCAATGCCCGCTCGGCTTCTTTAACACTAAACACCTCTGCCGGTGTGTGCGTAACCATGTAAACTGTTGACGCCAGAGCAGCACCGACCAGAGGGGCAACAATAAAAACCCAGAGCTGGCTTAAGGCCCATCCGCCCACAAAGATGGCCGGTCCGATACTGCGCGCCGGGTTAACCGATGTGTTGGTCACGGGAATACCTACCAAATGTATCAGAGTGAGTACCAGCCCGATGGCGATCCCGGCAAAGCCGACAGGCGCTTTGATGTCAGTGGCTCCCAGCACGGTAAACACCAGAAAGAAGGTCAGCACTATCTCAACTAGAAAGGCGGAGAGCAGGTTGTAATGACCCGGAGAGTGCTCTCCAAAACCATTGGCGGCGAAACCTGACACAGACGGATCATAACCGCCTGGCGCTCCTTTGACGATGAGCAATAGAAGAGCAGCAGCCAGAATCGCACCCAGAATCTGTGCCACTATAT
>MWWH01000091.1_pt1 | contig 22543 bp, 27 predicted proteins | sample 1047231 | NCBI WGS metagenome assembly MWWH01 (sample SAMN06349967, study PRJNA376086) | soil metagenome | isolation source: MG3-2 sample Antarctic (ecotone) soil | place: Antarctica | collected 2015-01-13 | reverse complement strand
TGGAACTCCGACGGCGCGCGTATGGCCCGCGACGCCCACAAATTCTACATAAGGAACACCTACCTGGAGAACAACCTCATGAAGCCGGGCAAGGTGGAGCTCATGGGCCGCCCCATAGACCTCGGGCGCATAACGGGCGACGTCTACGCCGTGGGCGCGGAGAAGGACCACATCGTGCCCTGGGAGTCGGCGTGGCAGATCACCAAGGTTCTCGCCAACACAAACAGCACCCACTTTACCCTCGCCGGTAGCGGACACATAGCCGGCATGATATCGCCACCGGAGAAGGGCAAAGGCTACTGGACCGGCGAAGAGGGCCAAAACTACGAGACCGCCGAGGAGTGGCGCGAGAACGCCGAGGAACACGAGGGCACCTGGTGGGAGGACTGGAGAAGGTGGCTCGAGCAGCGCTCCGGGGAGCAGACCGAACCGCCCCAGGAGGTAGGAAGCGAGGAGTACCCGCCCATAGAGGACGCTCCTGGTACCTACGTCAGGGAGATGCATGAAGATGAAGAGGCGGGGGAGGGTGAGCAGGCCGGCAGCCAGGTTGGGCAGCAAGGCGCGGAGTTCGCCCAGGAAGGTGCGCGAGCGGATCAGAGGGCAATCACTGGAGTACAGATCGAGGGCTACGACGAGTTGAACGTCGGTGAGGTCGTCGAGCGGCTGGACAACTTCTCTGCCGAGGAGTTGCAGCGGGTTCGCGCCTATGAGCAGCGGAATAAGAACCGAGTAACCCTCCTAAAGCAGATCGACCGCAGGATAAACGCCGCTTCGTAAAGCGGGCTCCTCTAAGCGATCTACTACGCGGAAGTATCTGGGTCGTCTCAAGGCGAAATAGTACTGTTTACTCCCCGCTACGGTAGGAACCGCCGAGGGACGAGGGAGTTTTCAACACGCTGACTACCCCTCTCGGCAGTTGGGTGGATAAGGGGCTGCTGTTTCCTCCACTAATCAGCACTGCTCTTCGGTGTAAGAGCTTGTTACACAGGGTAGTGATCCTTTCGTAAACGAGTAAGCGAAGCGAGGAGCGTAAACATGATGGACGAACAGGAGCGGCGGGAAACCAACGAGGCGGAGATGGACGAACAGGAGAAGCGGGAGACCACCGAGGCGGAAGAGCAGTATAGCGAGGCGGGAAAGAAGCACACCGAGGCTGAAAAGCTGTACGCCGAGGCGGAAAGGCAGCACAACGAGGCTGGAGACCAGTACGCCGGGGCGGAGAAGCAGTACACCGACACCTTGGAAACGTCCAAACAGGCGGGGGCCAGGCGTCGCGAAGAGGCAGAGCAGCGCCAGGCCGACGAGGAGGCCGAGCAGCAGCAGCGCCGGGCTGCTGCTGCGGAGCAGCTAACTGATGCTACCCGTCAGTCCTTTCAGACGCTGGCGGACAGGGCAGTTTCGTTGCAGGAGAGCAACCTGAGGCTCACCCAGAACTTCTTCCAGAACTGGGTAGAGCAAGTGAACAACCGGGCCCAGTTCACCCGCGAGGCGACCCAGAACCTGCAGGAGCAGGGCCAGCGCCAGAAGGAGGCCTTCGAGACGCTCTCTCAGGAGGCGACGAACGCGTACTCTGAGTTTCTAAACTCGGCGTTGTCGTTCTACCAGGAGGCGTTGAGCACCGCGACGCAGGTGGCGCAGGGCAACATGCAGCAGGCAGCGCAGGCCACCCAGCAGGCGATGGAGGCCGCCAGCCAGGCGGGGCAACCGGTGGCGCAGGGCAGAGAAAAAGTTGCCAACTAGGCCGCCCAGGAGACCAGGGGGAGAGGCTCCAGGGCTTCTAGCAAAACAAAGCTAGAAGCGATCGCTACATCGGCCACTCAACAAGAAGCTCGTGTAAACGACGGTGGTTCCGGGTACTGAACAGGATAATGTGCCCGAACAAAGACGGAACGCTTAGCCTCCCCGGCGGCGGAGGCGATGTGCCTTTTCGCCTTATCCGCCCCGACGACGTGCCCGCCCTGCAGCGCTTCCACGGTCGGCTCAGCGAGCGGTCGATCTATTTGCGCTTCTTCGGTTCGTTGGAGGAGCTTCCCAATGAGAAGGCCCGGTTCTTCGCTCAAGTCGACGGCGTGGACCACCTCGCTTTTGTCGCGCTGGATCCCGACGTTCCGGACGAGATCATCGCGCTCGTGCGCTACGACCGCGAACCGGGTAGCGAGAGGGCCGAGTACGCGGCCCTCGTTGAGGACCGCTGGCAGGACCACGGGGTGGGAATAGACCTGACCCGCCGACTGGTCGACGAAGCGCGAGACAAAGGGGTTCGGTTCTTCTACGCGATGGTGATGGGCAAGAACACGCGTATGCTGGAGCTTCTTCGGCATCTTGATCTTCCCGAACACGAGCGCCGAGACCAAGAGGATGGCGTCAAGCATGTGGAGGTCGAACTAGTGTCCAAAGACTCCTAACGAACCGGGAAAGACGAGAAGGCACCAACGGTTTTGGAGCATAAGGAAAAGGGAGTAGCAAAAATGGCAGCATTTGCTTTTACGTTGCCCATCCTGCCGGGACAGGAGGAAACCATAAGGAGCATGGGGGAGGCGGTCTCGGGTTCGGGAGAGTTACGAGAAGAGTACGAAGCGTCCAGGGAAAGACTGGGAATCAGCGAAGAGAAGGTGTGGGTTCAGAGGACGCCCATAGGATACGCGATAGTAGTGTACTGGGAGACGGATGATCCCCAGCGCACGCTGCGCAAGATAGCCGCCTCCCAAGACGAGTTCGACAAGGATTTTCGGCGGCTCATAGAAACTGCTGCTCCAGCCATAGACCTCGGCCAAGAAGAGCAGCCCCTCTCTAACGAGCTGCTCTTCGAGTGGCAAGAGTCTTAGTTTCCGAGAATGTCGTTTGTCGGTAATTCACGTTTCTGCATAAAAACGGCCGTGTTTGAGGGGTATGGCTACTGCCGCAGCCTCCCGACACTTACCCTCGGGGGTGATTTGACCTTAGATACGGCGAGATCGGTACTCCCGTCACTTGGGTTTGCTGCCACTTGTAACGCGGGCCGAATACTCATGCGCGACACTGCATAACCATGGCCGCCGGTTTCCGAGAAGACACCTTCTCGGCAGCTCGATGAATAGAGGCAACCCGCTCCCTCTCTAGACATAATTTTCTCAGCGCTGAGGTTCACTACCGAGGTTGACCGCTAGAGCATGTGAGTATAGGGTACTAGTGACAATAGTAGCTACGCTGTCTTCCTCGAACCTTCATCGGACGCGGTTAGGCGGCGGGAAGAAGTCAGTGAGTGACGCGTATCATCGAAGACATAGCATCACACTACGAGACCCACGAGGTTCCTTTCGGTAGGAGCTACGAGTGGCATCCGGAGCACATCATCGTTGAGTGCGACTGCGGACAGAAGCTCCTCATTACCGGCACCAGTAACATACCGACCTGTCCTCAGTGTGGTGCCGATTACGCTTCCTTAGTCCACGACATCCGCCATCGAGAAGAGCAGATGCGCGACGAGGATATCCGCCCCTGGCACTACGATGTTCAAAGCCAGGCAGACCAACACCTACGAGACGAGGCCGCATGTACTGAGGATTCGTCCTGGCGCTACAACGACGTTACGTTGGGCTGGAGGAATGACGACGAAGAGAGATGGAAGAAGGCCAAGGCGCAGCAACTCCGGCCCTCTTTTTTACCCATAGTCTCTGAGTTTCCGAGAAGACCAGCCTTGGCGTCTGTTTAGACGATCAAGCCGTCGTTTTATTGCCCGTTGCTACCTTCGCTACTCGCCTATTGGCGCGGCCTCTAAGCAGATAGAGCAAGCCCTCACAGAAGCTCCAGCGAAGCTAGGCCTGGAGGTCCGATGACGCTCAATTCCGATCAACGTAAGATTCTAGAGGAGTGGATGGGCTCAAAAACGATCGTCCAGTGCCCAGCTTGCAGAGACAATAGCTGGAAATTCGCCGAGGCTTCCTACGTCAGAGCTCTCTTGGAAGCGAACGATACAGACCTCACCGAAGGCGGAGGTATCGTGAGGGTCTCGTGCGGCAATTGTGGGTATGCGGTGATCTTCGACGCCGAGACGTTAGGCATCCGAGGGATATGGGACTAGAGGAGAAGCTTGTGATTTCGAAAGAGCCTGTCTCTTAGAAGGAGGGCCGGAGCCCTTCAACCTTCAAGATAGGACTCCGACCCTCCTCTACATCCTCATGTCCTCTGAGTTTCCGAGAAGACGTCCTCTGAAACTGTTTGATAAATAGCTGGACAGGTCTGGATCACGTGTTTTTGTAGGGCAAAACGGGGCGAGAAGGACGCTTCTCGCCCCGTTTTGCCCACTCGTGGGACCCAGAGTATTGCCCATTCGGATTCACCAAACAGTTTCTCTAGGCAGTTCATGAATAGAGGCAATCTACCCCGTAACTAGGTGCAAGCTCTTTAGATTCTTGTAGCCTACTGGACTTCACATGTTCCTATGCCCGCGTGTGATAGTCTTCGAAAGACGTAGAGAGGCGACGGCAGATGGCTCTCCCGCGAGACTCGCGCTCCTCCTGCCGAGTTCCTCTGGAGACCGTCGGAGGTACGAAGCCCCCATGTATGATGTAGAGAAAGTGCGCACGGAGTTCCCTATCCTGGGACGCAAGGTAGGCGGCAAAGACCTTGTCTACCTGGACAACGCCGCGACCTCCCAGAAGCCGCGGCGGGTTCTCCAAGCCCTGAACGAGTACTATGAGGAGCACAACGCCAACATCCACCGCGGGGTGCACCGCCTCTCTGAGGAAGCCACATCGGCCTACGAAGGCTCTAGGGGAAAGGTCGCCCGCTTTCTCGGCGCGCCGGAAGAGACCGGCCTCGTCTTCACCAGGGGCACGACCGAGTCCGTAAACCTCGTCGCCCACGCATGGGGCTGGAAAGAGCTCCGCGAAGGCGACGAGGTGGTGCTTACCGAGGTGGAGCACCACTCGAACCTCGTCCCCTGGCAGCTCGCCGCCAGAGCCACCGGTGCCAAGCTGCGCTTTGTCCCCGTTCTGGAGGACGGCACGCTCGACATGGAGGAGGCGGCACGCTTGATCGGCCCGAGGACGAAGATGGTAGCCGCCGTGCACGCCTCGAACGTGCTCGCTACTATAAACCCGGTCGAGCGGCTAGCGGAGCTGGCACACGAGGCAGGAGCCTTGATGCTGGTGGACGGGGCGCAGAGCGCGCCGCACCTGCCGGTGAACGTGGAGGCTTTGGGGTGCGACTTCTTCGCGTGCAGCGGGCACAAGATGCTGGGACCCACGGGCGTGGGAGTGCTTTGGGGCCGGCCAGAGGTCCTAGAGGAGATGGACCCGTTTCTTGGTGGGGGGGAGATGATCCGGGAGGTCCACCTCGAGCACTCCACTTGGAACGACCCACCCCATAAGTTCGAGGCCGGCACTATGAACATAGCCCAGGTCGTCGGCTTCGGGGCCGCCGTAGACTACCTCAAGGGCCTGAGAATGGAGAACGTGCGGGAGCACGAGCGCAGGCTCGGAGAGTACGCCTACCAACGACTTTCAGAACTCGAAGGGATCACCATTCACGGCCCGACAGAGGAGCGCACGGGGATTGCATCCTTTACCCTGCCCGACGTGCACCCGCACGACCTCGCCCAGCTCCTAGACGAGGAGGGCATAGCCATTCGCAGCGGACATCACTGCACCCAACCGCTTATGCGACGCCTCGGCGTCGTAGCCACCGCAAGGGCGAGCTTCTACCTCTACAACACAGAAGAAGAGGTGGACGCCCTAGTAGACGCCCTCGCGAGAGCCCGCGAGTTCTTCGGAGCTTTCGTCTAAAGAACCCATGATGCGTGAGCTCTACACCCAGGTGATCATGGACCACTGCCAGCGCCCCCGGAACCGGGGCAAGCTCGAGGATGCAGACCTGGAGGAGCACCTCCTCAACCCCCTTTGCGGCGACGAGGTGGTGGTCTACGCCGCCTTCGACGGAGACAGGGTCGCCGAGGTGAGGTTCAGCGGGCGGGGTTGCGCTATCTCCCAGGCCTCGGCCTCGATGATGACCGAACGGCTATCGGGCAAAAGCCTAAAGGAGGCCGAAGCCGAGATAGAGATGTTCAAGGAACAGATGGTTGGCAAGAAGGAGTTCCCAAAGCTCGACGACCTAGCGGCCCTCAAGGGCGTTGTGAAGTATCCTTCCCGCGTCAAGTGCGCGATTCTGGCTTGGAGCGCTTTCCATGAAGGGTTGTCGAAGGGCACAAGAGGCTCGGAGGAACCTACCATCCCAGAAGAATGAAGCAATTTTATGCCCTCAGACGTCATGGATTTCGGAGAGCGAACGAAATAGGCAACTGAGTTTCCGAGAAGACCTCATGCCGGAAGCCCGGTTTCTGGGAATAGTTGTTCTCGGCAGTCCGATGAATAGCGGCAACGGCAGACTTCTAGCTCTGTGCACAAGCACCGTAGATTTGTGCCTCAATGCGAAACGATTATTACTATTTGTAGCATTATGTAGCATTATGTAGTATTAATGTTGTATTAATACTTGTTACTTTACTTATAAAATGGGTTGACACGTTCGTTATTTGTAGTCATGGTCTTAGCAAGAGAGGTAGAGGCTAAGAACTTCGTCCTGATATATAGGGTACCTGGGACGAAGGGAGCCAGTGATGCAACCGGCTACTTCATAAGTAAGGGAGGTAGCGTCTATGAGGCGCGTACTTTTGGTTCTGTCGTTAGCGGCACTTGTGGTAGCCGTAATGGTGGCTACTGCCATGCCAGCGTTCGCTAAGGTGAACTGCACCTTTGTTGATAACCCTGATGAGATTTCGTACACCTGTGCTGGTGGCTTTGGTCATCACGAAACCTTCCCCGACGGCACCACTCAATCGGGCGGCCAGGGTGGCAGGACAAGTACAACCTGCGATCCGCTTTATACTAGCTGCAGCTTTGAAGGGTCCGGCGGTGGGGGTGGACACACTAAGACCCTCTAGCTAGGCGTTGGGTAGTGGAGCGGACACACTCCTGGCTCAACCGGTCTCGGAGACTCCTAGCCCGGATTATTCACGAAGGTAGTTGAAGAGAGGGAGCCTGCTCCTGTATACGGTCTAGTTGTTCTACGACTGACCAAAGGAGAAGGCTCCCTCATGAGCGATTGTGCCACAACCAGGATGCATTTCGAGACGAAGAGCGCCCTCTCTCTTGAAGCCGCTTTCGATGGAGGACGCATCACCTCCGACAGCGGGCTTCTCTGGCTTTCGGAGGCGGACTCGGAGTCGGGTTTGTGCGAGGCCATCTCGGAGCACGTGCCGGAGTGGCGTAAGAGGAGGGGACGACACTCTCTCCAGGCGCTCATCCGCCAGCGCGTCTTCCAGATAGCGTGCGGCTACGAGGACCAGAACGATTCGGACTCCTTACGCGAAGACCCTCTGCTCAAGATGGCGTGCGGCTCGCTGCCCGAAAGCGGACCGAGCCTCGCCAGCCAGCCCACCTTCTCGCGACTAGAGAACTCGGCGAGCAGACGCTCCTGCCACCGGATAGCCGAGGCGCTCTTCGAACTCTATCTGAGGGAGCGGGGCAAGGACGGCGCTCCACGGAAGGTGCTATTGGACTTCGACGCGACCGACGATCCCGTCCACGGCGGGCAGGAAGGCTCGTACTACCACGGCTATTACCGCCAGCATATGTACCATCCGCTGCTCGTCTTCGACGGCGAGACGGGGCACCTGGTCTGCGCGCTTTTGAGGGCGGGCAACACCCACGCGTCCAACTCCTCGGTCGCTCTCATGGGGCGCATCGTCTCCCGTTTGAGGGGCGAATGGCCCGAAGTGGCGCTAGAGATAAGGGCGGACGCGGGCTTCGCCGTGCCCGCTTTGTACGACTACTGCGAGGCCGAGGGAATCGCCTACACCGTGGGACTCATAACCAACCCCAGACTCCGGGAGATAGCCGAAGCCCTGCTCGCTGAAGCCCAAGAGGACCACGAGGAGACGGGCCACAAGGCGAGGCTCTTCTGCGAGGATGTCTACCGGGCCGGAAGTTGGGAGAGGCAGCGCAGGATCGTCTACAAGGCCGAGGCGATGGAGAAAGGAACGAATACGCGCTTTGTCGTTACCACGAGAACCGACGAGCCGAAGGATCTCTACGAATTCTACGCCGCTCGTGGAGAGGGCGAGAACTGGATCAAGGACTTCAAGCTCCACATAAAAGCAGATCGCTTGAGCTGCCATCGCTTCATCGCCAATCAGTTCAGGCTCTTGCTACACGCCGCCGCCTACTGGCTTATGGACATCTTGAGAAGGAAGCTGGTCGGTGGTGGAGCGCGGCGGACGCAACTCGATACCCTGCGGCTTTCTCTCATCAAGATCGGAGGCAGGGTCAGGGAGCTCCTCACGAAGGTCCGTCTACATCTGGCCTGTGGGCATCCAGGGCAAGACTTATGGCGCGTCCTCTCGCTGGCTTTCGGAAGTGTTCATGAATAATTCGGGCTAGTTCGCTGGGAGAAAAAGACCGAGAACTATCTGGCGTTCGTGCATCTTGCCTGCGCTCAACTCATCTTCTCCAAGCTACCGGTTTCCGAGAAACCCGCTTAGCGGAAGTTCGGTTTCCGAGAATGTATTTACTCGGCAGTTCAGGGCCTCCGCGAGTTACAAGACTCTGCCTCGGTCCGATTGGATAAGGATTCGCCAGGGTGAATACGGGCTGCCGGGAAGACCCCTTCTAGCGTAAGCACTAGGGCTGGCTTTACCTAGTAGTGTCCTCAAAAGCGGGGCTCATTCGCCCCTAGGTTGCGTACTTCTTCGCTCCTTCCAGTGAAGATCTCATACCCTAGCCAAGCGAGGGCCAGCGCAAAGATAACGTCGTTGAGCGCCAAGGGGGTAAGGAGGATCAGCGCACCGACTATGAATAGAGCCACAGCTGCTCGCGAGTAGAGCCGGGCCCTGAGCATACCTACCCCTAACAGCACGCAGCCGAGGACAAAGCTTAACCCGAGCACTAATATCGCTCCCAGTGGTTCCTCCCCGTACTCTTCGGTTTCCCAGGGCCACACGATCGGCCTGTTGAAGGGAAAGGCGAAGGAGGCACCCATCGTTAGCATAATGCCGATGAAAGCTATAACCAAACCGACCACCCCCAGGATTCCTACCGCTTTCGCCCGAGGGGCGTACAACCCGACTAGCCCCAGTTGCACCATCACCGCCAGCAGCACACCCACCCATCCATCGACAAAGAAGATGTCCTGTACGGTAGCCGCGTCGGCCACGTTCCTGATGTAAAGGCGAAGGAGGTCGGCAACGACGAGCAGCCCACCGGCGAGGATGGCCGCAAAACCACCTAACCGCACGGGGTCTTTAAGGAACATCCCCAAGACAAAGCACCATGGCCAACACTCCGCCTACCACTACTACCATCAATTCAGGCGAACGACCTTCACGGCGTCGGCGACGATGTTGCCTGTCTTGGCGCTGTAGTATCCGTAGTCGACTTCTATGTTCCAGTCGTCCGTAGCGGGCATCTGGTATCTGCCTAGATCCACCCACTGCCCCCCGTTCGTCCGCTGGTCTACGGTTTTTTTAACCCAGCCGTTTGTGGTCCAGATCCAGAAGGCCGTACTGGAGTTGTTGCTGGAGCTAGCCGGCCACCAGGCGTAGACGGTGTAGTTGCTAGCGGTGTAGTTGGCAGTAGTGGGCGTATTTACCTTGTAGTATGCGTAGGAGCCGGAGTTGGTCGACGAATGGTATCTGTAGTTGGAGCCCCATTTCGAGCCGGAGGAACTCGTCAACCACTTCCCACTGCTATAGACGAAGAAGCGGTTCGGGTCGGCATTGTCCACCACCTGCGAGTAGGGGGAGACCGAATCTGGTGCTGAGTAGGAGGGGGCTGTATCTGTACAGGTGCTCGGAGTCTTTTGGTCCGTCTCGTTCACAGAATAACACTTAGAAGAGCTACTACTGTCGGGCCACACTTCCTTACGGACGGGATGGATCTCCTTCCACCCGTGATTGTTGTCTAAAACACGCGCTCCTGGGTAGGCTATGTGTATGTTAGACCCACTGCACGAAGGAACGGATATTGGTTGGCCTCCCCAATCTTTGTCCAGGCAGGGATTGGGAAGCTGCGGCTGGTCGTTGGTAGGATCCCAATCGTACTTAGTAGAATCCCACATCCCGTAGTTGCCACCTTGAGGGATGGTCTCCGTTAAGAAGTTGCACCATTTCGATGAATCCTTATAGCCCGCTTTGCACTGACCCCACCGTTGGAGCTGGTTTATCTCTGTGGGTGTAACTCCCACGGACGTCGGATTATCTAAACGCATATACCAATTCATGTCCGAGTCGCTGCAGGTGCTATAGGCGGTCTGGGCGTTGGCGCGGTCGCAATCGTTGGGATTATCCCTCCACCACTCCCCCCACACCAGGGTGCCGACCACCTTATAGCACGCGTTGTTTGGGTCCACCAACGTGAGGTGTGCTGGGCTGTCGTTCATCCCCCACACCCCTTTGCTCCAGTTGCTTGTAGAGCTGCACGCAGAATCACCGACCGGCTCGGCTTGGGAAACGGAAAGGGGGAGGGATACCCCTAGCCAGAGGAGTAACACCAAGGGTACTAAGAACTTGGATTTCGCTAAAAGCTTAAGCTGCATCTGTTTGACCTGCTTCTCATAGGACCGACCCGTTCTCCGTCCGGCTCCAACCTGTCACACAACGTACTAAGTATAATGACAGTAGCGCGACCTGTATATGGGCCAGGTGAACGATTTTCGATGGCCAAGTGGCCATCCTTGCTGTTACTTAGCTGGTGCTTGCAAGTAGCCTATGAGTTAGGGGCTCTGAGTTTCCGAGAAGACTACCCCTCTCGGCAACTCAGTGAATAAAGGCAACGCGCCCCCTCAAGGTGTACCCTCGCGGCAACTTTCGAAGTCCTATGTTGTAGTTTAGGTTGGGGTTGCGACGCCAAAGTCGCTCAAGCTAGGCGCAAACTTTTTAAGCCGCCTCCCTAATGGGTAGAAAATGATGTTACGCGTGATGACCGAAGAAAGGAGAAGCACGTGGGCAGGAAGAGCAGCAGCCAGAACAAAAACGAAGGAGCACTAGACAAAGCGAAGGGCAAAGCCAAAGAGGCCACTGGAGCCTTGAGCGGCAACGAAGCGAAGAAGTCCGAGGGGCGCTCGGATCAAGACAAGGGCAAAGCCAAGGACAAGTTGGGCAAAGCCAAGGACAAGTTGGGCAAAGCTAAGGACCTACTCAAGTAGCTCAGATCAACGAATGCGATACGTAGGCTAGCCTAGGCTAGCTTCGTGGGGGAAGCGACAAGGAAAGGAGAAAAGGATGCATACATCAATACGGATATACCAGGTGGACCCTGGTTCGGTCGATGAGTTCAGACGGGGGGTAAGCGAGGGCTTCTTACCCATCATCAAAGATGCGTCGGGTTTCCAAGCTTATTATGCGCTGGACGCCGGAGGCGGTAGGTTTGCCTCGGTAAGCGTCTTCGAGGATCGGGCCGGTGCAGAAGAGTCCACCAGGATGGCAGCGGACTGGGTAAGGCAAAACATGCCTTCGTTACTCCCGAATCCACCGGAGGTCCTGCAAGGGGAAGTCTTCGCAAACGAAGCAGCCCCGGCAGGACCGGTAAGTGGGGTCACGGATATGCTAGGCGGGGCCACGGAACCGGTAAGCGGGATCACGGATACGGTAGGCGGGGCCACGGAACCGGTAAGCGGGATCACGGATACGGTAGGCGGGGCCACGGAACCAGTACGCGGGGTTACGGACAAGCTCTTGGGAGGCGAAGAGAAGAAGCGCTAGGAGAGAGCGGGCACGCAGTACTGACGCAAGAAGAGGCGAGGGCCGGGGTGATATCAGTCCCGGCCCTTCTTCTATGCTCGCATGTCCAGCGAGTTTCCGCCAACACCGATTATCGGAAATTCGTTTCCTCCCCTTTGCAGGACTTTGAGGCAAGCAGTAGCTTCCCACGCCCGATAGCTACTAACAGGCTGTAGCAAGCGGCGTTGCGACAAAGTAGCAAGCGCCGTGCTGCCTCTTTAGGATTTTCCTCGGATGTGCCCAAAGCATCAACGTCTACTAAAGGGTGATAATACATGCCGGAGAGCAGTAAGAACCTTTAAGGTAAGCCAAGTTGACGTTGTTTACGCCTAGTATGTGTGTAATCTTGTCCTATAGAGGGGCCGGGCCACCGCACATCTGGTACATGTTCCGGTCTGGTAGCTAATCCATTGCCTCGCCCGGCCCTCTTCATTCAAGGCACCACTATAAGCGAAGCGCCGCCGCCCCGCATGGTCCAAACGGACTATTTTTCATTGAAGAGCTCAAGCCTCGCTCTCAGCCGGTCCGCTACCTCTATAGGACTAGGGGAGAGGGCTGTCCACAGAGTATTATGTGGAAGTAATGCCAGGTGACGTTCGGGAGCCTGGAGGCCTATCGGACCGGCTGAGAGCCGCAATGTCAGCGTGATTGAGAAAGTTGGAGCGCTGCTCCAACCTTTTGAGCCTAATCCCCTGCGGGCAGCTGGCGCAGCTGGTTAAGAATCTCAGCCCGCTTCTGGACTTCGGTCTCCTGATCCTCCTCAAGCTGACGAATGTCTAGCCAGCCACCTATTGCTGTATCCAGGTAATCGGCCAGTACGTCCGGAGGCATAGCCTCGAGTTGGTACGTTGGAGCGTCGCCCCATTTCTTCGACCGCGAATCGCTTTCCTTTGGCGGGGCCGACGGCACCCCTAAGCGTTCTGCCTGCTCCAGCAACATAGCCACGCGCTCGAAGATCGCTACCCTGTCCGGATCCCAATAGGGCAGGTTTGAGAAGTCTTCCTCAAGGAAAGCGAGAACATCGTCTACTATGCCGTCTTTGAAGATGGACGCCCCAGATGGGTCACAGTCGCCCAGGTGCAGGATCACAGTGCTCTTGCCTTCGTAGTTTTTGGTTTCGACTATCTCTCGTCTGAGATCATACTTGACATTCAGGCTGTCGAAGCCACTACAGCTATAAACGGGGACACTGAAGGGTCTACATACGCGGCGCAGCTGGGGCAGCATACCAACCGCCTCGCAGTGAACCCGAATCTTGTAGGCTTGGTTTGTCAGTTTGTCGAGGGTGAAGCCTTTGGCGCGCCGCTCGATGTCCGCCCAAAACTCATCTTCACCTTCGTAGTCGCCACCGAAAAAGCCATGCAAGCTATCGTCTCGCAGGTGCTCGAATGGTATGCGCCCAGCGCGGCGAGCCATGGTCAGAAGATTGCCGAGGCTCTTGTATGCTTTCTCGGTCTTCTTGTATGCGTAGTTGGCGACGAGGATATAGAACACCTGGCGGAGCGTCAGAGGCAACTGGTCTCTATACGCCTCGAATATCTCCTCAACTTGCCCTAGCAAGATCCGGCTCTTCTTCTGTGGCCGCCATTGTGGGTAATACCCCTTGATCCCGTTAGGCACGACGCTCCTTTTTCCCGTTATCAGCCATGACTGATATTATACCGCAACTCCCGAATAATTGCTTGTTTTGCAGGTATTTTGCCAAATAAAACAAGAGGGCCGCTATAGGACCGGGCCGTTCGCCTACATCTTGTGGTGCTGGATAGGTGTGTGAGATTCTGCATCTCGCCGCATCGAAATCGGTGTGTCGGTTAGGACTGGTTACAGCAGGGCGGAAGGTGCGCAATAGCCGACGAGCACGTCCATGACTTCCATGACTTCGTCTTCGAGATCGTCGCGGCCGTCACGTCGCAGCTCCAGGACGAGGCGCTTCAGGTCCTCGTACAAGGCATCTCGGGGGGATCCTGCGCGGACCATCTGCTCTACATAGTCCTGCAAGGCGTCGGCGAGCTCCCCTGCCGGCGTGGAGTACGCCAGATGGTGCAAGGAGGCCTGTACTTTGTCGTCTCGGTGCTGCTTCATCGCTTTCTCACCCGCTGTTCACAAACGGTTCACTTTTGTCAACTACTAGTGCATTATCACACGGGCGCCCGGGCATTTGTACCCGATTAGAGATTGTCGAAAGATTCCCCTTGAGATCCAAAAGGCCGCCACAGCCTCCGAGTCATGCGGAGGAACGTTTCATAATCGTCTAGGCGCATCGGTACCGCTGGTTCTATGAAGCCGTGTCGGTCGGGATCTTTGGGATCGGGTCGATAAGCTAGCTCGGGTGGCAGGTAGTCCGTGTCCAGCTCCCATACGGGATCTTTACCGATACCGCCGTACTCATCCGGACGCCGGTGCTCGGGCAGGTTCTCCGGGGGTGGGGGGCTCACGCTCATACCGCCCGTTTCGGGTAGCACGAAGCCGGATGCTGCCACGACTATGTCCGGTCTCCGGCCCCTGGTCCGGACACCGAGCGCCCTAGCGGGGTTCTCCCAAACCCCTGGCCTTCCATCGTCTCCCGCCGTCATGGCTCGAAGTACTTTCATCAGCCGAAAATCCTACGCTACTAAGGAGGGCGCTGCGTGTCCGTCTTCTTCAGAGTCGCTCGACGGCTAGCTGAGACTGGATCACGAGACCTTGTTGGGCTAGATTTACGCAGAATCATGGAAATGCTCGGCAAGTTGGTTGTCAAGGAGGAGCCAAATGTCCGAACGGAGAGTCCCCAAACCTCACTACGTCTACGACGAAGCGACCAATCTTGAGTCTTTTTCGGTGTCGAGGATAATGAGACACATCACTGCTCAAGTGACCTATGTGGAAGACGTAACCCCTCTCCCACGGGAAGGTCAGATCGTCGAGTTCCACCTGCTAGGCACGAGCGTGCAGGCGATGGTGCAGAACACGAGCCTGATGAGCTCGGGCGACGAAACTCAGATTATCATCCTGGCGACGCGCCTACAGGATTGAGCTAGCTTCGCCCGACCGCCGATGCCACCCGCTGCGACAATTTCTGGAGTTTCTGGAGGCTTAAAAAGGGCCGGAGCTCCCCGAAGGATACCCCGGTCCGATGCTAGTTCGGAAGCTAGCTCTCTATTTGCTCCAGTCGCAATGGACGCATGAACGTCCGCACGAAGGCTTCAGTGAGGCGCCACCTCTCTTCTTCGCTCATGGGCATAACCGCTTCCAGCGCATGGCCAAAGCCTCCGACCGGCTTCTCAAGGATCTTGGGGACGGTAAAGTTAGGGTCCTGCTCAACAGCTCGACGGGCCAGCTCTTCCGCGTCCTCGAAGCCGTGACTAACCGCCAGCTTCTCCAAGAACTCCCGGTAGCTTGGCAGCAGCGGCTCCAGTACGTCGCGGGTGCGATTAACCTCTCCCTCGACTTCGGCCAAAGCCTTCTCCATAACCCCCATCAACTCATCGCTACCGATCTCCCGGGTGATCTCTACCCACGGCTTCAGGATCTTGTGGGCGTAGCTCCACCCTTCGTGATCCGCCTGGGCGTCGAAGAGCGCGATCTCCTCTGGGGTCCATCCTTCTCGCTCCGTCATGCTTTTCTCCTCTCTCGGTTAACCCCGACACCGTGTCGGGGTTAGGGTGTTCTCTCGGGTAGCGCGGGGCGTGGTGGACCCCGGGCCTTCGTTGTAGGCATGGGCGAGCACTCAGGAGGTGTGCAGGATAAGAAGTAGGACGAAGGCTGGGGCGGTGAACGCCAGCCCCGCCAGGATCGCGCTAGCTCCGCTACTCATGCCCAATGCCCCTCTGCTACGCACGTGCCACAGATGGCGTCCCCAACGAACCAGGTGAGGAGCTCATGCTCCTCTTCGACGATGGTCACCATCCTGTTAGGGACCCTCTCACCGCAGCAAGAGCATGTGGTGGTCTTGGCCCTGGCCTTTGCCCTGGCGATAGTGGCCGCGTAGATGTGCAGACAAGGACCGCCGCGAAACTCGAAGTCAGCACACTCGCAAGACTCGCCCCTGCGACCAAGGGTTACCTCGTAGACGCTGGTTGCATCGTGCTGAGAGGGGACGAGCCAAACCTTATCTGCCGGGTCGAAGCGGATCTCGTCGCCGTGCTCTTCCCAAAGCTGGCGTCCGCGCTCGACTCTAGTGGTGGATGGTGGCGCTGGTTGCGCTAGACTTCTGGTGTCCATTGAGCCTCCGCTCTTTGGTCCGGGCCTCGGGGTGTTGAGGAGCACCGCCGGGGCCACTTCCTTTATCAACGCCTGAAGTATCTCATATTGGTTGTCGCACGTCAATACATTTGATAGACTATTTTTCAACAAAGTTCAGAATAGGAGCGGATTTGGTAACGCTAAAGGAGTTAGAAAACTGGTTGACGCCCGCCGGGGCGGGGCGGGTCATGGGTATGTCAAAACAAGCCACGATAAAGAAGTTGGAGAATAAGACACTGAGAGGCGTTAAGACGGCGCAGGGCTGGCTGGTTGATCCTGAGGATGCTGCGCGGGTTGCTAGGGAGAGGGGTCAATAAGAGGGACCAGCTGAGCCCCGGTCCCTAGTTCGTCCTCCTCTTCTACGGGGTGATCCTCGATAATTCCCTCGGGTTCCGGTACGTACTCGGCTTCCCAGATCTCCTCCATCTCTCTCGCGGTCAGACGGAAGGCTTTGCGGTTGCCGTCCCTGTAAAGCTCCTTTCTCTTGAACGCTTCCCGCTTGGACCAGGCCTGCGCATCATTTGTGGCCACGTCGTGCCACTCTCCTGTCGTGGGGTCGTGTATAGAGATGTAGCCGAAATCTATCGACCACGTGGCGACGAGGCCGAGTCGCTCGGCTTCCGGAGGGGTTTCGGCGGTTTTGGCGGTTGGGGTCTGGATACTTTCTGAAAAGTTTTGGGCCTCGGTTTGAGTTTTGGCGGTTTTGGCAGCTAATGATTGGGCGTTACCCGAAAATTCACCAACCCTCTCGCGCAAAGTAGTAGTCGTATTATGTGGAGTATTCTCTTCTTCTAGTAACTCATTGAGCTTTTCTCGCCACCTATTGTTCACTCGAACCTCCCCGAAATTTTCGAGAAATGCCCAAGAGTGGACCGTCAAAACCGCCAAAACTCCTTATGTTCATAATTCATCCCTGAGCGACGGGTGGATGTGGAGTTGTTCGGAGGGTCGGCCACCGCCGGCAGGTTTGACCGTCTCTCGTCTCACCCAGCCGTGTTCCTCCAGAACTTCCACCGCCCGTCGGAGGTCTTCGGCGGTTGCCAAACCCTGCCAGCCCTTCCGCCAGATATCCCGGGTCTTCATCCCGTGGATTACATCTCCGACTTCGATGTGATCCAGGAGCGTCACAGCGGCTATGACTGGTGCCATGAGCGCCGGATGGTAGAGGCGCATCGCATGACTCTCCAGGTACTCACACCAGACGGCCGCCCGCGTGGCGGACATTGCTCCGACCGCGCCCCTATCCCTCCCTTCGTCCCGATGACTGACGTACCTCAAGACCTCGAAGATGAGCGCGAGGATAGCGAACAAACTCCGGTATTTGAGGAAGTGGGCCTCGACAGCTGCCGGGTACGCTCCCGACCGGATACGGGGCTCGAATTCGTCTCGCCACTCGTCGAATATTGCTTGTGCATCTTCCGTAAACCGCACGAACGGAACCCCCTCCGGATCCGATTCCTCTTCTGGGTCTGTAGGCTCAAACGTGTCGAGTTTTGCCCCAAACTCCTTTGCGTTGAAGGTTGCCAACGCTTTGAAGATCTTAAATACGGCGCCCCTGGTCTCCGGGTCCGGAGGTTCGTCGACGCGCCCGTAGGGGCGAGTGTCAGGCCAGACGAGGACCTGGAAGCGCTGAAGGAGACCATCGGCCTTCTCGCTCTCGGATAGTGCATCTTGTACGTAAGTCATGAGCGGCCCGGGTTGTATGCCACCGAAGATCGAGAGGCACAGGGCGGGGATATGAATAGACCCGCGCCCGATTCGGTCCACGTGGTAAGGCTTGTCGCCGTTCCACGCCTCTAGAAAGAATGCTCGATCACCCTCATGACCTGCTCTGTCTAAAGCCGAGAGCCACCCCATAAGCTCATCGCGATCATTCAGGAGGCCGTTGGGGTTGTCTCGGAGAAGCTCCCCGAGCTTCTCGACGGTGGCGTCGGAGGTGGTGACCCGCTCCTCTGTAGGCTCGTCGGACTCCGACAACTCGGCGAGTTCTTCTCGGATATTGGATATCGCGGCCGGATCGCCGCTCTTGACGGCTTTCTTGAGTTCATCCTTGAGATGTTTGCCGCGTATTTCCTTCTCGATAGCGTCGAGCTCGTGGTCTTTGGACTTTGCCTTAAACCGTTCTCGCGCCTCGGCGCCGAGGCGGGTGATGGCTGCCAGCCCGGCCGCCTGGGCGGGGGTCTTCATACTTGACGGCGGACCCACGTTCGCACCCCACAGGTTGGGGGTGACCTGCCAGTCGTCACGAGCTTTTGGGCGTAGCGCCAGCCTCCGGCCGATGATGGCCCCTGCTGCAACGATAAGGCTGGCTGCTATGAAATCCGGAGCTACGTTATCCATCCGGCGCGCGGCATCTACAACATGACTCCCTAACGGCTCCGGGAGCATGCCGGCGGTGAAAGATGCGACCGGTGGGAGATCGTCGTCGAGTGCTCTTGGCTCGGGCCACGGCGCCTCTTGCTCCGGCGCGTAGGCCTGCGCGGCCTCGCAGAGTGCAAAGAACTCCTCCGGCGTATGGCCGTCCAGTTCGAGCCAGTCCGTCAGGTCGCCTTTGTTCGGCAAGCCGGGTAAGGCGACAACCCTTACCCTACTGGCGACCGGGGCGATGCTTCGTGCAACCGTATCGGCGTACTTGCGGCCCTCGTCGTCGTTGTCCGGGACGATGACGGCATCGGCCCCGACATAGAAGCTTTTGAACTCCGGCCTCCAGGTCTTCACCCCACCGCTCGTCGTGGCCACCACGTCTAGCTTCTCCCGAGCTGTCTCAACATCCTTTGGTCCCTCTAGGTGGTAGATGGTCTTACCGGAGCCCACGCCGTCTACGAGCTCGTGGAGGTTGTAGAGGACCCGAGAGACGCCGTCGAGGCCCTTTTTCCACAAGTTCTCACCGACCTTCCGGTAATACTCTCGCTTGTGGAGCTGGATATAGAGGACCTCGCCAGCTGGAGTGGTGAACTCCCAATAAGTGCCGTCCGGTAGGTCGCTGGTGGTCAAAGTCTCTTCTGGGCACCTATCTGACGCGCTCCGCGTAGCCGCCTTGCTCAAAGACGTCGGCCGGCCGTTGTGTGAGAAGAGATCGACCACTCCGAGGCCGATGGCTTCTACTATCTCCTGTAAGTTGCAGCCGGCGTGACAGGCGAGAAGAGCTCGACCGTCGTCGCCTTCCTTGATACTTAGTGAGTTATCTGAGTTTCCCCCATGCGCCGGACACCGGGCGCGAAACTCGCCATTACGCTCTTTATAGTCCTCTAGCCGACCTAAGACCCTCTCGACCGGTGACAACTGATCAATCATCGGTTATCCTATCCATAGCTGAAGAAGGGGCCGGGTACCCGGCCCCTTTGGCATTCTTTGACTCAGAAGGGAATGCTGTCGAAGTCCTCCTCGTTATCCGCTTCGGCGCTGGCCTTCGCGTCGCGGATCTCGGCCTCCCTCTCGTCAGCCCCACCAGCTGCACGCATGCTCTTCCAGTTAATAACGCTACCGGTGAGCGGATTGCCCTTTGAGTCGGTTTTCGGCTCGACCTGCGCGACGAACTCGAAGCCCTCGAAGTCGGACTCCTCGAACTCTGCATCCGGGTCTTCGAACCACTCCTCGCCGTAACGAACCGTGAGAAGGTTGCCGAGTTTGGAGTACTTGGCGAAGGTCCAGTCGCCGTCATCATCTTTCTTTAGCTTGAAGCGGTCGTAGAACTTTACGCCCTCATCATTGCCGGGCTCGACCAGGTTCTTGACGACCTCGATATTCAGGTTTAAGTTGGGCTCGGCTACGAACGAGCGACCGTTGTCGAGGTTGACCGTCTTCTCGTCGAGAGACAGTTCAGCCTCAACGATCCTCAGCTTAGCCGCTAGGATGTCGAGGCTCGGGGCGCCGCCACCAGAGGCGGACTTCTTGACCATAACCATTAAGTGTTGCTCGCTTTCTTTCGTGGGGTTAGGCACGCGGTGCCTATAGCAAAGCCTTTTGCGCCCCAAGACTAGGCGCCGGTGTTATGATGACCTAAGGAAAACTCCTTCCTGTCTATAGAGCTCGCGATTCGCCTCTGCCAAAAGGTCTCGCGGGCTCTCGCTTTTTATTCGTCGACGTTGATTTTATCATGCCATTGCCTGCCACCGCAAGCGTCTGCCTGCCACCGGTAGACGAATCCGCCCATAGATGCTACTATGCGTCCGATGGCACGAATGGCGTTGTATGTAAGGAGTGATACTTGATGCAAGAATCGCTTGGCCACAAACTGAGGCTTATGCGAGCCGAACGCGGGCTCTCGCTGCGCGAGGCTGCCCGTCAGGCTGGGATGGTCAAGGAAACTATCTCGGCTATTGAGCGTGGGCACACTCACCCGTACGACGTTACGCTCGCGAAGCTCGCGAAGGCTTACGGCGTGCCGGTCGAGGAGCTGCTAGAGGAGCCTACCTCGCCAAAAAAAGCCCCAAGCCGCCCCTCGTACACAGCGCCTGATTCTGGCGACGAGGGGCGGCGCGCTCTCTACCTGACAACGGTTCTGGAAGAAGTCAGAGGTATGACTAATAACGCGCTCTGGATGCGCGACATAGAGGAATACGGCGAATCCCCACAAGAGCTAACCGGATGGGCTTGGAAAATCGCTGACTTCCAATCTCGCGTCGATGTCAAGGAACAACTTTGGGGAGACCGTGTTCTTGGTCCTCTCTCGGAGCAAGCGCTCCCCTTGTGGGAGAGGCATTTGCTTGACCAGTTAAAGGAAGAGGTTAATAAGGCAGACAATGCCACTTACGAGGCTAATGAACGATTTCGCCAGCACCTCGACAAGCTTGGGGATGCGCAGATAAAGCAAGCAGTCGAGCAGTTTTTGGAAAGCGCGCGTACCACTCCGACCACGGGCGGCGTTCCGGGAGGCAGTGCGCGAGTATGAGCGAGCTACCCTGAAGATTCTCGGCACCGTTCGGGGAGACGTCGGCGAAATCTCCAAGGGTAAGGGGGCGGCGTAATGTTCCCAAACAAGCCGGTTAGGCAGCTGCTATGTGCCGCATGCCAAGAGCCCCTTGACGAGAGCAAGTCGCACCTAGGGCGCAAGAGCCACATTACTGGCCTGGTGTTCGCGAGGTACCACGCCCTAGGGTGCGAGCTCCACCAGGCGGAAGAGGAGGCGGAGGGCTTCATGTCGAGCCTGCTTGAAACGCTAGAGAGCGTCGTCCAGCTCCGCTCCAAGATGTCCCGAGAATCCAGGGGTTTCGGTCAGGAGGAGCCCATGCACTTCGGTCTCAACGCCGTGAGTCTGTGGCTGGAGTCTAGAGTACGACGGTACCATCCCAAAGGCGAGAACCTCAGCCCTGCTATCGTTTGGGGGGACTACTCCGGCCCGCTGTACGAATTAGACGGCATGGCGGTTTCGCCAAGGGAGCCTGCAAGGGAACCTGAAGTCGAGGAGGAGATGTAGCGTGTCGGGCTCGGGGTGGTAGCGGTGAGGAGGGCCAGGGCCAAGGGGAGGGGGCGTAGTTGAATCGACAATGCCCCGCTACCAAGAGGAATGGGGATAGGTGTTCAGGTAGCGTACCGGAAGGTAAGTACCACTGTTGGTTCCACGATCCGGCAAACTCCGACAAGCTCTCTTCTCTTTGGGGTAGCCGGCCGCATAGGACCGGGGCTATCACCCGGAGAGGCTGCTCACGAGACGCGCTAGGTTTCTGTCTCCCGGGCGGCGAGGAGTCTAGTAGGGGTGTAGGATGCCCGGCATGGGAGAGGACCTTACACGCGGGGACCACGCGGACTATATCGCGGACCAATCCGGGTGGGTGACAACCAAGGTCGCGGCCCAGGCTTTAGGCATCGACCCGCGGACGGTCCGCAAATACATCAAACAGGGGAAGCTCGTCGCTAAAGCCGAAGGTGAAGGCGTAGAAAAGACTTACCTAGTCTCTATAGATTCAGTGTACACCATGCGCGATGCGCGGACCGGGCCGGGCGTAGAGCGCGAAAAAGGTCCGCGTGAGTCCGCAGAGTCTGCATTATCAGAGGACCTCGTGGCCCTAGTCCGCGAGCTTGCCTCTGAGGCTAGACGCAGCTCCTCGGAGGCTGCCGCGCTCCGTACCAGACTGGAGTTAACCGAGCGGGCCGAGTCTTCACTTCGTGAGGCGCTGGAGCAAAGGCTCGAAACGGAGCGGATCCGCAGAGAGCAGGCCGAACGTGAACTTATCGAGCTTCGTGGAAGGCTGGAGGCGTTACAGGAGACGTCAGGAGTCCCCGAGACGGCCGCGGAGGGTGCAGGTAGAGGTGACGTATCCCTGGAGCCACAGGAGGGCTCACACCCTCGCTCCTGGTGGCGTAGGTTCTTTGGGTTCGAGTAGCCGGCTACGGGAGGAGCTGGAGGCCGGTCCACTGGCCTTATAGGAGCGGCTCGATAGAGGCTTTGGGCCGCTCCTATTGGATAAGGATGCGACCGGCTGCATACGGGTTTCCGGGAAGACACCTTAGCGGCAACCCGGTGAATATAGGCAACGGCAGCCCCTAGCTCTAGATAGCAGCTATAGACTTCTTCTGTCGTTTGCTACAATAATTGCACTGAGGCTAGACCTTGGAAGAACAGAGCACGAA
>MWWH01000090.1_pt1 | contig 22578 bp, 32 predicted proteins | sample 1047231 | NCBI WGS metagenome assembly MWWH01 (sample SAMN06349967, study PRJNA376086) | soil metagenome | isolation source: MG3-2 sample Antarctic (ecotone) soil | place: Antarctica | collected 2015-01-13 | reverse complement strand
ATAGTTTGTTTTCAGTCGCCACGCCCGGACGCGAAGCCACGATAAGCCCCGTGCGCGTCTGTTCGGAGCTTGCCGCGATAGCTTCTAAGGCAGCGATGAAGCGTTCGCGGTCTTGAGGCGCGATAAGCACCGCAGCGGTGCTTTGCGTGGCTACTAATTGATGGTCGGGTGCTTCAAGTTCGCTTTTCAACTTGTCCACAGCTTCCTCGCTATAGTCAGCCTGTTTGCCGGTCTTGCCGCGAACGTAGGTCACTTCACCAAGACGGCCTTCGCTTGCATACTTTTCAACCTGACGAGTAGAGCAATTTAGCCTTTCGGCGGTTTCTTTTTTGTTCATGCGGCGGCTTATACCATAAATAGAAAAGCCCCGCAAAGCCTCGCTGCGCGTCTATTCGTGGCTCGGCACGAAGCATACTCCAGCCACTTTCTCAACACGGCCAAGCCAATGCCGAACATCCTGTATTAGGTCTAGCATAAAAACTGCGCAATCATCCGAATCTCCGCCAAACTCGAAATCGTCTTCAATGTCTCCGTGAAGAACAAATTGCACCCTTTTATCGAGTGCATTCCAATCTTTTCGCAATTCATACGTAGTCGGTTCGTTATCTGCCAAGCGCAAGCCTAACTCCGCTAATCGCGCTGTAACTTCACGAAGAGTTTTTTGACCGACATTGCGCCACGTCCTCAACTCAGCGGAAGAAAATCTAGTCAGCTCTCCAATGGTGTAGGCGCGTTCTTCTCGTTCTTCAGCCTTCAAACCGCTTCGGTGATTAAAGACAGCGTTATAAGTTCGGACGCTTACAACTAGCTCGTCGGTTGAGGTTAATAGAAGTTCATCAATAGGAAGCTTCTTGAGCCGCCGCGCGGTTTGGCCACGCATATTCAACCGCCGCATGAATTTGTTAGATTTATTTTGCCGCGACTTACTTGCTGACAGTTTTTTCATAATTACACCCATCTAAAATGGACGAAGATAGCTGCAAGCATCAAAATGGCGGCAGCAATGCCCCTGATAAAACGCTTGCGCTGCTCCACGCACTTGTGACACGCGGTAACAATGTGCGACGGTGCGCCGTGAAGGTATTCCTCCCACTCGTGGCAACGCAGGCATTGCAGTTTCATGGTTACTTCTCCAAAGGTTCTTTATCGCGCTAATGCGAGCACCAACACAACGCCTGTGATGATGTATGCGAGCACTTCGTAAAATTGCCGATGCTTGCTCATTGCGCCCTCCCTGCTTCATCCGTGCGCGCGTAGGCCGTCGCTAAATCTTCTTTGCGGCGGTCTGTATTATGCGCGGCGCGGCGCGTCTGCCTGTCTATGTGGCGTAGCGTCGCGGTGCGCGGGTCTTCTTGGCGCGGTTGGATAAGCGGCGCGGTGTGCTCGGCGATTGCCTCGCGCGCTTCCGTGAGTTCTTCAGTCAGGGTTTTTAGTTGTTGCGCGGATTGAGCCAACGCGCGCCGGTTCTCGCGCGGCGAAGTGTTCGCGGCCTGTGCGGTCTTCTCTGCGAGCGAGCGCAGGCGGCTTTGTGTGGCTCTGAAGACTTCCAGAAGGTATGTCAGCCGTTCCTCTGCTACCTGTGCGCGTAGTTCGGGCGTGAGGATGTCGGGCGGTGAATTGTGGATTGTGGCGGGCGCGTCGTATGATGCGGGCGCGGTGGCACTGTGTTCGTTCATGGTGTCATCGTCTCCGGGATGCGGCGCGCTCTGGCCTGATAAACGAGGGCGCGTCGTGTCCTGTCAAAAGTTTCAATTATTCCGACAACGATTGTCTTGTTTGGTCGGTTCTTGTCGGCTCCGGTTATTCCCTAGTTGATCCTTTCAATGTAGGTTTTAATTTCAAATGCCAACTTGAGATGTTTGTCTTCGATTGAGAGTTTGTGCGCGGCACAGGCGTCTTCTACGTGTTCGATAAATTGACGGCGGCTGTAATCGCGTTCGGTGATGTGCGTATGAACGATGTCGCCGACGATGTTCTCGAAATTCTCTGCCTTCCATTCCGTGCCGTTGAATGCTTCCAGCAATCGCTTCCACGAAAATGCTTGCGGCATCCAATCGCGTTTGTTGCGTCCGGCCTTCGCACGTTTCTTTTGAATGTAGCCGCGCTTGCGTCGCTTGAGTAACAGGGCGTGCTGTTGCCGGAGTTGGTCGAGCGAGAGGGGCGTGTGCGGCACAATGATGATTATGTGGTCGCTTCCGTCCGGGCTGCGCTCGCGGTGTAAAAGGTTGACGTTCTCTAAATCGTCAACGGCATCTCTGATCGTGTGGTGGTGATAATTCCGCTCGCGGGCGTAATCAATAGTTGTGAACGCCTCGCCGCGCTTGGTGAGTAGCAGGATGTCAAGGTAGACCATCGCGGCGAACATGGAGATCAACGGCTCTTTCGCGCCCATTACTTTCTTGATGTAATTGTCGTGAATGTACTCATACGACTTGATAAAGAGCAGGCCGCGATCATTGAAGACGCTTGACCGGCGCGGGACTTGCCGCTCGGTTCCCTTCGGCTTCCAGAATTGAAAGAGAAAGAGTTTCGATACGCGGCGGAAAGGCGCTCGCTTCTGCGGTTTCTTGGGCATAGAAAAAGACCTCGCGGCTATTGACTAAGGGCCGCAAAGTCTCTATGCTTCCGAGTGCAACGTCGTGTTGAAGCATAGAGCTTTGCGCGAAAAGAATAAAAGCAGGGACAAGATACAACTTGTTCCTGCTTTTTTCTATGTTGAAATTGAAAAGTTAGAGTTTGTAGGTCGCGCACGCGCTTCTCCTGTCTTTGTGTCCGCTCCCCAGATCAATGTTAAGGGAGCACAGGCGCGTGCAGTGCTGGTTTGGCAAGTAGGAGACGAGGCTTGAAAAGAAGTAACACTTTTGTGTTAATCTTTCGCCGCCAGCTAGCAAGCTGGTTTGCCTCTGAAGCTCGGCCTTGCGCGGACATTGACTCGCGCCTGTGCTTACAAGCCTTTCGTCGTGCTAAAGACACGGCGGAAGGTTGCTTCAGAGGTAAACTTAGCACCTAGACGCCTGTTTAGTCTAGGAATAAAAACCGGAGGGGTCACAACCTCCGGTTTTTCAATTCGCGGATTGTTGCACACCTGAAACACTATTTCCAAGAAGAAAATACTTGAAGGTTTAAGGATGTGCTTATCTTAGACGCTCTACCTGCCACTTAGTTCCCGAAAAGCCAATGCACAACTTGAGTGCATCTGTGGAAAAGTACAATCTCGCAAGACAAAATATGTCTTGCGAGATATTCGTCGCAAGACATATTTTGTCTTGCGAGAAGAAAGGAAGCCTTATAATAGATTTAATAGTTTTCTTTATAAGTAGCTCCGCCTACTGCAAGCTTGTGGATAACCTTATCGGACGCAGGGAAGAAAATGGCGGACTCTGCCATTAAAACAGATCGGCTACGCGCTCACGCGCGACTTTCACACAAGGCTTGAACATCTCACATCGCCGTGAGTGGCGATGTACGCGGCGGGGGCATACAAGGCGGACGGGCAACGCCTGTGCCGTGATAACGTCGAAGACAGCCCAGCCGTAAGCCGCTTTGCCGTGTAGAACGAATTTTTAGGAGTTGAAGGGCTTGGGATGCAGGCTGGACGATTGAAGGGTGATTCTGGCGTGTGCTAGGATGCAACCGCTTTCCGACTCTCACCAGCGTGGAGTGCTCATCATGGATTTAATGCCGGGCGAAAAAATATTGTTCAGCTTTGCCAATGATCTTTTGACTGTGACGACGCATCGCGTTCGCAAGGCTGTGACGTATTCAGGCGGCGCGGCTTTGCGTAGCATCATGTTAGAAGATTTAGTGACAATCTCGGTCACGGCTGAATCTTCGCCGGGTCTGCTCATTCTGGCAGGGATACTTGCGCTGGCGGGAGTTGGCGGTACAGTAAGTATGCAGGGTGAAAATCCTGTTCCGGCTCTCATCGGGTTGGTGATAGGTGGCATCTTCGCCCTCGCTTATGTTCTAACGAAAAAGCAATTCTTAGTTCTTTCGTCGGCTGCGCTGCCTATCACTATTAGCACACAAGGTCTGAAATATTCAGATGTAAAGCAGGCGGTTGACCGGATTGAGGCGGCGAAAAACGAGCGGTATTTGATGAGATAGTTGCATACAGTAGTAGTCCCGACAAGCACCGACCAATCACGTCAAATAGTTTGTTCGTTGTCGGAATTGCTTTCCACATCGGGCGCAAATTCCCCGCCGGGCGCGTGCGATAGCACCTTTGACAAATAGCGAGACTGTACGACCGGGCAACCTTCAACGTGCCCCGCCACCGAATCCTGCCCGCAGTAACAACACTCGCCGGAAATCATCATCGAATTAAATTCAACCCTCTTGCACAGCCCTCTGAAATTCTCTACCTCGCTCTGACGAAGCGCAAAGACAAGCGGATCATCGTCGCCGAAATAATCATCGCTACGGCTGATTGCTTTCACCGGCACGGTTGGAGCGAGCGCGACGACCGGACGGGAACGGCCTAACAGATCAATTAGCCAGCCACCAATATACAACGGCCAGAGGAACATCACGATCATTAGCCAGAAGAAGACCACCTGTAATGTGGAACACCGTGCAAGCCTAGCCGGTATATTCACAAGACCAAAGCTTTTCGCTAACATGGCTTTTGTGCGCCGGTTAAAGCAGAGTATCGAAAACCATATCGCGCTTGCGAAAAAGTAGAAATAGAGAAACAGCATACGCACCTCGTGAATGTGGCCGCGCGAGCGTGGCGGCTAGCGTTGCCCGCTACGTCAAACAACTTCGCCCACCGGCAGAAGCCTTTTGTTGCGGGACGCCTGTGCAAGATAAGAGCTTGCGGCTGGCACACTCGCGCGATAAAAGAAAAGCTTAATTAAATTCGTCATCATCCTCATACGAAGATGTACCGCGCTCGCGTATGGTTATCTTCGCTTCAATGTAGTCGTGCGCATTGCTCACCAGCCCGGCTTCGTTCTCCGTTAAATCTAGCCCTGCCACAAGTTTTAATAAGGCTTCCGCTTCTTCGACTTTTATACGCAAATTGATTTTTTGCGCTCGTTTTCCGCGTCGCTTCGGTCTGCTAACAGTTATCGCTCTGCTCATAAATTTCCTTTCGCTAGTCAGTCAACGTCTTCCAGAAATCAGTTCCGACAATCGCCGACCAAAGGCGATTGTCGGAAGCAAGTGTTATTCAGCGGGCGGCGGCGCAGGTGCTGGCGATTGCGCCGGTGCGTGCAAGGCTTTCCGCGCCTCTTCGATTCGCTCACCTTGCGGGCGCGTGAATTCCTGCGTGTTCGCGCCGTCGAACGTGACAATCGAAACGTCCTGACGTTCTTCGTCGAACGTCACTTTCGTGACGCGGTTAATATCAACTTCAAAGCTACCGATCTTCATAAGAAATTTCCTTTCCATTGGAAGACGCCCGCCGCTCTAAATCCATGCGTGGCCGTTGGCGATGCGTTTAAGGTTATCTACCCATGCGCTGGCATGGGGCGACTTGAGAGCGACCGTCAAAGGCGACGGCTCGCCGGAAATAAAGTGCGCGATAATCTTCCTTCTACTTAACTTCTGGAACATCCCCAGCATCACATCGTAATTACCGGGCGCGCTTATTCTAAAATTTACGAACGCTTCATCATCCAGCGAGACGGGCGCGTTCGCTATGCACTGTTCGGCGCAATATTCGAACAGCGCATCTTCGGCAGTCTCCATGTCTTCGGAAACTTCCGGGTCTGGAAGGAAACGGCTCACCACGCGATCCAGCAGCATCGGCGCGCGGGTTTGCAGTCCGAAGAAATCTAACACTTTTAGCGTCTGGTCAAGCGTGCTTTCTTTGCCGCTACTTTTCGCGCCCGTCGCCTGATTCGCGGCGGCGAACGTCGCGGCGATGCTTGTTGCAACGCTCCCCATCACAGTGGGCAAGAGATTGGAGTCTTTAGCGACGGCGAGCATTATGCGGTCTGATTCGTTCAAAGAGTCTTGCGGGCTGCGCTTCGTCGGCTCGTCGTCGTCTCTAAGGGCACTCTTGAGTGCCTTCGCCATTTCGAGCTGTGAAATCATCGCTTGAAGCGGATCGAGCGGCGCGGCGGGTTGTGCCAGCGTTTCCGACACCGGCGCGGAAGCATTTATTGAAGCGTGCGCAATTTCGGAATCGGCTGGATCGGCGACGATGAACATTACCGAACCATCGCGGACGAAGCGGCTATGAACATCTACCAAAGTAACTTTGACTAGACCGCCAGAGCGCATCCGACGCCGGATGTCTGCCAGCCACGTCGCCGGATTGAAAATCATGCGCCCGTAATTCTCTGCCATATTGCAATCGCGCAGGAATCCGCCGTTTTGTTTGTCGGGCGGATCGGGGCGGCGTACTAGATTGAAATAGTGGCCTTGCAGATGTCGGAAGCGATATTCAAATTCTTCTTCCGGCAATAATCCGGTGGGTTCTTCAGCGTCAAATTCGTATTCCGGTTCGTAAGCAGAAGGCTCATCAACTATCGGAGCATTCGTCTCGCGTGTTCGACGCGGCGGCGGTTGCTTGATATTGAGATTAATGTCAACTTGCTGCGCTTCCGTTTCGGCGTCGTGTGGTTCGTCGGCCTGTGATGCTCGTTTTCTCGTCATATATCCCCGTAAATTTCCAGAAACTTCCGCGAAAATTCCCTGTCAAATTCCGCTCACAATCTAACAGTAAAAAACGTCTGTGCGAGCGCATCGCAAAGTAAATATAGTCACAGTGACTACATTTACTTTGAAAGACTATTTCAATTCGCGCGGGTTTGTGTGAGGGTGAAAGCGACGGCAAGTTTCCTTATGGCGCATACACGACTTCGCATCACGGATCGGTTCGGACGCATCGCGTATCAGTTCTTGCAGCACGGGCGACCGGGCACAGTGCAAACGCTACGCGAGATGGCGGAGCTGGTGCGCAATGACGTTTTGACCGACGAAGGTTTGCAGGACTACGCCAACAAAATTCTTGTTAAGGCGGGCGTCGGTTCCGATGTGTTCGGGAACGGCAGCATGAAGGAAATTAAAACGATCTTTGAATGGGTGCGTGATCGAATCATTTATCGCAAAGACCCGACAGGCGGACACGAAGCGATTCAGGATGCGCGCGTCACACTCCAGCGCGGTTACGGAGACTGTGATGATTTTTCCGTGACGCTGGCAGTGTTGCTTGGCCTTGTCGGTTACGTCACTCGTTTCGTTGTCGTGCGCGTTGATCCGCAAGGCGAGGGCTTCCAGCACGTCTACTTAGAAGTTAAAAGCCCGCGCTCGAACAAATGGCTCGCGCTCGATGCGACGAACAAGAACGCGATCATCGGCTGGGAAACGAAAAGCATTGAGCGGCGCACGTTTCAAATCTTCGGCGCGCATCCGACGAACGAGCTTGAGGGCTTCAAGAAAGTCTTTAAGAAAATCGGCAAGGGCGCGGCGAAAGTCGGTAAGAAAGTCGCGCCCATCGCGGCAGGCTTTATCCCCGTTGTCGGTCAATTCGCGTCGCAGGGCGTTGACATGGCAATCAGCGCGGGCGAGAGCAAAGCGGCGAACAAGCGAGCGCAACAAGAACAGGCCGCAGCGGAAGCGCAGCAGGCGAAACAGCAGCGGCAAACGTCAACCGCGCTCGCATTGACGAACGGACGCGGCACGCAGTCGGTTGCGGTATCACCGGCGATCTTGATAGGCGGCGGCATCGCGGCATTGTTCGCGTTGACGCTGTTGGCACGGCACTAAAGGAAAAGAGGTCACACCATGCAGGCAAGTGTTCAAGTGTTAGGCGAGTTGGGCATAAGGACGAAGAAGCCGAAAGCATCCAAGAGATCAAAGGGGCGCAATAATAATCCGCCTCTTCCGAATTTCGATTATTCGATTGTGGGCGCGACCCCGACGTTTGCACTTACTGCTACGCCCGACACGTTCGCTCCCGTGTCCGATACCGGCTCCGGCAACAGCACGCGCGACGGCGTTTTGAACACCATCAATAACGGGATCGCGGCGTTCGTTGCAGCTAAGACGGGCGGCGGCGGCAATTTTGTTGACCGTGAAAGAAATCTTGCACAAGGCGAGAACGGCACAGGGCGCGACATCGGCGCGGACGCGGGGCGCGCGATTGGCAATTTCGGCGACACGGCGGGCGGCATTGTGAGCAAGCACCCGCTCGCGGTGCTCGGCACGGTGGCGGCTATTGTGTTGCTGGCAATCAATCCCTTCGGCGGCGGCAAGCGAGGTAGATAAGATGCAAGCGAGCGTTACAGTGTTAGGCGAATTGGGGCAGGGCAGAAAGCCGAAAAAGAGAAGGACTAGGCGAGCACCGGCGCGACCCGCGACCCCTCCGCAACCACGTCCGAATGAGGATTATGTTCGCAAGGGCGACATCGTTAAGGTTGCCGTCAATATCCGCGCGGAAATCACCAACACCGCGTACAAAGAGCAAGCTTTAACAAACCGCCTCAATAATGCCGGGCTTAGTGTCAAGAGCATGGACGCGAGCGGTATTGTTCAATTCGGATATAGCGCGGCGGATTTGTTTGTTGATGTGCAAGTGAATGACAGCGACCACGCGAATAAAAACGATGTGGCGTTGAGTGTGGCCGGAGCTGCGGAAGCCGTTGGCTATTATATCAACAGAAATAGCAACAGCCCGCGCGCTTCATTCGTTTATCAAATCCCGGACGGGAACGCCGCGCCGCGCGTGCCCCGTCAACTTCAAGATCGCTACGCACCGCAGAATCCTCTAGCGCAGACTCCACCGGGCACGGGCGGCAATAGCTATTCACTGTTCAGTAATCCGAATGCGCTCGTTCCAAACGTACCTGACGTAGGAATCTGGCAGAGTATCAAGGACACGTTAGGGATCGGTACAACCGGCGCAGCATTGGCGCTGGGCGCAGTCGTTTTTGTCGTTGTCGCAGTAAATAGCAAAAAATAGATGAGCGCGCAAAAGAAAAATAATGGTCTGCTAAGTGCGGTGCGCCGGACGGCGCACGCGACCCAGCGCGTCGCCGGAAGCGTCAACGCCGCGCACCGGGCATACAAGGGCGGCAGACCAACGCGGGCGGCGGGCACTCGCTACACGGCCACAGAGCGCGCAGAGATTGCCCGTGAGACACGCGAGGCGCGCGAACGGGACGCCAGCCAAAAGCGGCAAGCAACCGAATGGCGCAAAGCTGTTATAGAGGAGCGCGCCGCTATTCGCCGCGAACGCTTGCAAGATGAGCGCGAAGAAAAGCAACAAAAGCAACGCGAACAGCTTGCAGAGAAAACCCGCATCGCCGCCGCGCGGCGTGAATTGTCCGACTTGGAAAATGTTTTGGTGCGTTCGCCGGATTCGCAGCAAGTGGCAATCGTGGATAAGTTGGACGCCTTACGCAGTGAACTTAACTTAGCACCAAAAGATTATTACGAAATGATCGAACGGGAAATGTCAAAACGTGTGCGCAATGGTGGTTACATAGACGAGAGCGGGACGTTTCGCCCGATACGCGGCACAGAGGGCGCAGATTCTTATACGCCGACGCGCATGGGCAAGATGAAATCCAAAACCGCGAAAGTTCGTGATGCGGAATATCGCCGGTTAATAAAAGAGAAGGGCGCGAAGGCAGCAAAGGCGTTTCTCAAGAAGACGGCGATTAAGAAACCCGCCAAAGCGAAACGCCCGAACCCGCGACCCGGCTTCACAAATTGCGACACCTGTGATGCGCAGAAGAAACCGACAGAGCTTATCAAGCGCGGCCATCAACACATTTGCGCCGATTGCGACCGCATCATTCAAGCCGTCGCTACAAAGAGAACATCGAAGGCCGCGCGGGTATTCCGCAACCCGACGCTGCTGGTCACACCGCAGATCGCGCGGCGGCTTCTCAAAACGATGCGCAATAATCGCGCGCTCGATCCGGCGCGTGTCAACAAGATGTCGGGGCGCATGAAGGCCGGAACGTACCACGACAAAAACGGCCTCTTGTTTGAGGGCGAAACATTGCGCGACGGCCAGCACAGGCTCAATGCGGTGATCCGGAGCGGCGAGACTGTAACCTTCAATGTCAAACACGCGAACGGTCTGGAAACGCTCGGAAGGCTGGCGATGATACCGGGCGGCGTTCTCGCGGGAATGGACTTGCACAAGCGGTTGACGCGCACAGGGAAGGGCAAGAAGGCCAAACCACAGAAGCGCGCGAGCAATCCGTCAACGGCACTCCCGGAAGATAAGCCCATCAAAGCACCGGCGAACGTCGCGCGGATTCTCAAAGAGTTTTTAGATAAAGAGCCGTCGAAGGTTGCAGAATATCTGACGCCACCGGGCACGCCTAATGATGCATCCACGCTCGGCGTGCTGTTAGAGATTCACCTTGACGACGGCCAAGTTTTAGAGTTCGACACCAACCCGGCAATGCTCGGCGCGACGGGCGGCGAAAAGAAACGGCGTATGCACATCGGACTAGAGCAACGCTATCGAATGCCACCCGGTTTAGCGCGCGGGCGCGAGCACGATTTCGGCGCGGTCACGGCAGTTGATTATCTCGCGTACAAGCCGCATCTCGGCTACCGCAAGGAACACGCTTTTCGCCACGAGATGGGCGAGCGCGGAGGTAGAAAACCCCATCTTATACTGATAGACGGGCTTCTCAAATTTCGAGGCGGGGATTATAAGATTTTAAGGGAGGGCATTGATAACTAATCATGTGCGTGAAGATAGGCGATAGCTGCAGTAAGCAGTTCTATATTGTCTTTGAATCCGCCAAGCGCGGCGTTACAAAGATTACAGAGCAATCCACGCACCTTGCCCGTTTTATGGTTATGGTCAACACACAAACATTTTTTCTTCGGAGGATATTTTCCGCAGATAGCGCACACGCCTTTCTGCGCTTGATCCATTTGCTCGTAAATCTCAAGTGTGATGCCGAAATTATTTTTAAGATTTTGAGCGCGTATCTTCAATTTGCGTGCTTCAAACGAAGGACTAGATTTGAGGCGTTCGTATTCTGCTTTTCTCATGGATTTATATTCCGGTCTTTCGCGGTAAGCAATTTTATAGTCTTTCATGTATTGACGCTGTTCGGCTGTTTGCTTGTAAGACTTCATGTAAACTTTATGCGCGGCTGTTTGGCGATATTGCTTTTTATAAACAGCTTCAACCGCTCTACCTTCCGGCGATTGTCTATATCTTCGCCGTCGCTCTCGTTCAGTCTCCTTCACTTCAGGAGATTTGCGACGTTCTCTAGCACGCGCATTTTTGCAGAGCGCACAGATGGATTGCACTCCGATAGGTCTGTTAGGGCGTTTATGAAAATCAGTTACAAGCTTCGTTTGCTTGCAACTCGAACAATACTTTTCGGCTATGATGGAGTCAGTCATGACATGAACCTCTCGACTAGGTTTGCGTTGTGGTTAGGCTCATTCGATGCTTCTACATCGTTTGAGCCGCTTTCTATTTTAACACACGCATGAGCGAAGCGCGTTGGACAGCAATCAAAGTTTTGGCAGCCTGTGCGCGTCGCGCGCTACTGATGTTTGTAAGGGGAATAGAAGAATTTTTGAAAGTTGAATAATAGAGTCACACTGATTTTCTAATCAGTCTCGCTCGTCATCTGGAAGCTACCGCGCACGCGCTCGCTTTCCTGTGGCGAGCTTTTTTTATTTTTCATGCAGTTACCAAGTCTGCACGACGAGGGCGGCGACTGATAGCCGCGAAGTACAAACCGCGAAGGCGCGGCTATGAGGTCAAAACCAATGGCTAAGAAAAACCCCAGAGCGGAACACAAGACACGGTTTCACAACCCGAGTTTCCCGCTCGCTTCCAAAGGAGAGAAACAGATGGCGGCCACGAAAAAGAACGGCAAGGAAAAGAGTGGCGGCGGTAGTGGCAGCAGCTCTAAAGGCTCGGCTTCCAAAAGCAAGAGCACGAAGAAAAAGAGCAACGGCAAACCGTCGCCACAGTCCACAACCACGCCGAAGACCAACGGCAAAAAGAAAACCACGAAACGCCGGAGAAAGAACAACGGCATCGGCGGCAAGCTGAATTTCAAAGGCGTGTCGAGAGCGTTCAAGGGAACGGTTGTCGGCACGGGCGGAGCTTTCGGCTCGCGCGTCGCGGCGGATTTAGGTCTGGGCGTCGCAATCAACATCGCGCCCCGCGTTGCACTCCTGCAACACCCGTATGCGCGTCCCGTCGTGACGTTCTTCATCGGTCTGCTCGGCATCGGACACGGCGCGGCTGCGCTCGGCATGAGTCAGGAGTCACAGGCGACGGCTCGCGTCGGCGGGATGATCGCGGGCGGCCTTGATGCACTCGAAGTGCTCGTTCCCGACGCGCGAGGCGCAATCACAGGACGCTTCAAAGCGATTGCGAGCAGGGTACGCAACGCGGGCGGCGGCATTGACTCGCGCGCCGTTGCGACAACCGACCGCACGGCAATCAGCAGTGTCGCCAACGGCGCGGCGGCGGGCGCGGTGCAGCAAGCCCTTGATGCTGGCATGACGCCACAGGCGGCAAGCGTGATCGGACAACGCGCGGCAGCGGGCGCGATGGCCGGACTCGGCGAGCTGCAAGGCGGCTCAAACGACGGAGACGACGACGACGAATTAGGCGACCTCGACGACGGCGACGACGAGGAGAATTACTAACGCCTCTCTGACGCTCGACGCGGGAGAGAGCTATGTACACGCCCTCTCCCGTCAACATTAACCCATCGCGCTGTTGATGAATCAGCGCAACCTAGAAAGGAAAATCATGGAAGGCACACAGATACTTATTCCGACGCGGGACAGAAAAACTTTCCCGCTCGGCCTGCGTCCCGTCTCACTTGCAAAAGTAGCGGCGACGCCGATGGAAACCGCGATTGATCGCTACCTGAATAGAGCGACCAATCTGCGCACGCAAGTTTATTACGACACGATCCGTCTCGCCGCCGGAACCCCGTGGACGAAAGGACAACCCGTCAAGTTGTTCACACGCGGGCGCGAAAAGGACGGCAAGGTTGCCAACACCAACACGGTGTTCGCTAAAACGGATTTCGATACCAACATGGTCAACGACGGCGAGTTTGAGGGCAACGTCTCGGTGATCGTGATGGCATTTGAAGCCTACCACATTCCACTCCCCGTGAAGGCAGCAGCAGCGGTTAATGGGGTGATTACAGACCCGACCGCGAACGCCGCGCAGCCTGCCGGATACAGCGCCACGCTGTTGCAACTCGCGTTGATGTCGCAAACGAAATACACCTTCGAGCGCGGCACGGACACGCGCGAAGAGAACGGTTTGCTATTCGACATACCGGCAAGCTCCGGCTTTTCTGCCAGCTACGGCGCGCAGGCGAACGAACAGCTTGTTCAAAATTCGATGGGGCACAACCGGATGCTCGACTTCCCGAAGATCATCCACAGCGAAAAGCCTTTCGACGTTTTAATCGAACCGCTTTCCGACACGCTGGCGATTCCCGTTGATTGCGCGATTCGCTTTCGCATGATCTGCAAGCGCATCCGCGAGGACTAATTAAAAGCGTCTCCCTTGACCTATAACACACGCGAACGAATCAATTGAACGATTTACCTTCGCGCTCTTTCACGACCAATTGAAAGGCGAAGATCATGGACTTAAACGGCAGTAAGAAATCACTTGAAGCTCTCATTAAGATTGAACGCAACCCGGCACACAAAAGCGCGATTCTCGCCAAGCTCGCCGCCGAACGGCTCGAAGCGGCGCGGCTCGCCAAAGCTATCAGACCTGTTTTTATTGTTGTGCCTTTGAGCGGCAACGTCGCAGCTAATGATGTCAAGTCCTTTGCAGCACTTGAACAGGGCTATCCGGTTATTTTGCAGGGACAAGTCACCGATCAATTTTTAGCGTTGATGAACATTAAGGATTCGGCGGAACGCTCTTTCTCGCTATCCGGCAGCCCGACACGACCGCAATACCTCGCGGGCGACATCGGCGCGGGCACGAACATCACCGGCGTCACTGAAATTTTTAATACTCCGCAGGCGAAACGCTTGCGCGGCGATCAACACATGATCGTCACTATCAAAGGCTTTCCCACCGTTCTCAATCAATCGCTTGATAACACCTATGTGGTATTTCGCGGGGTGAGAGTCTACCCGGACGATTCGGCGGAAGCGCGGCTCAATGAGACCGAGCGCGAAACCATCCTTAGCGAAATCGCCCAACACGACGAACAGGAAACACGCATCATCAAAGCTCCGATTGATTACACCGTTGCGGCTGGCAAAGGCGCGACCGATATTCCCACAGAGACGACAGACCGCTCTGTGCTGGTGCTCGGCATCGCCACCAACTTGCAGCACTCGCTGGTTTCGATTGAAGACCCCTTCAGTCATCAATGGAGTCGTGACCCGATCCCGTCACTTGCACTCGCGGCAAACTCCTTTGCCAACGGCTACAACGGCGCGCGGAACTTCTACCACTTTTTCTCGCACCCCTATTTGCTGATGGCGAATAGATTCCTGAAGGTGACGGCGACGAAGCGCGCGGCAGCGGGCGGCTATCCGGTTGCGTACAACGAAGTGGACACCGGCGAAGTGGAGTTCATCACGCGCGGCGTGTAGGAGCAACTGATGATTAAAGAAGCAATCGTATATGCGTCGCGCTTGACCGGCGATTTTTACCAGCGGCGCGCGGACGTGACGGAGCGACCCGCGCCGCTCGGCGAGGGCGAAGCCGTCTTCGTCAAAATCATCAATCCGCAATATTTGCCGGACGGCATCACGCCCAACGACAAATTCATTTTCTACGGCGACGCGGACGTACAGGAAGACGCGCTTTTCCCGGCGACCGACACCGGACTTTTGCCGGTCAATCGCGTTGATAAGTTTTGGGTGCGTACCAAAACAGGCGAGAGCGTGCGAATCACGTATGAGGTTTATAGATAATGCGAAAAGTTTTGAGCTACATCGTGGCCGCATTCATCCTTGCATGGTCAATCTTCTACCTGTGCGGAATCGTCGCGCACGCGCAGACGAGCCGCCCACCGGATCGTCTCACAAACGGCAAAGGCAGCATTCAGCTCAATGGTGACGGCAGCGCAGGCATCTATCCGGCGCTCGGCACGGGCGTTGAGATGGTTTCGACCTGTCAGGGTGCGCCGGTTAGTCTCCCGAGTCGCGTGCGCTGGTGCTATGACGCGGCGACGGCGACGATGCGAATTTCAGCCAACGGCGGTATCTACTTAAATTGGACGAATCCGGGCAGCGCGCCCGGCACGGTCTCAAGCGTTGCGCTCGGTGCGCCCGCATCCCTCTTTTCGATCACCGGACCGAACCCTGTTACTACTTCGGGACAGTTTACGCTCAATCTGATTAGCCAGGCGGCCAACACCGTCTTCGCCGCGCCGAACGCGGGCGGCGTGCCGGGTTTTACGCTATTGACGTCCGCGCATATTCCAAGCCTCGACACGTCCAAGTTGACGACCGGCGTGGTGCTGCCCGCGCGCGGCGGACTCGGCCTTGCGCCACCCTTCGCTCTCGGCGACATCTTCTATGCGGATACCACTACCTCGTTAGCTCGGCTCGCGGGAAACCTCACGACTAATAATCAATTTCTGCGCAGCTCCGGCAACGGCACGAATGTGACGACGTTCGGCTATTCAGTGCTTGGATCGGCGGACATTCCTGCGATCAATCTGGCGAACACAGGCAACGGCGGCATCACCGGGCAACTGCCGTACAACAGTGGCGGCTCAGGCGTCAACGTGCTCGGTTCGGCTAATCAGCTTTTTGGAGTCAACGCGGCGGGCACAGGGCGCGAGTTCAAAACGCCCATCGCTGGCAATAACCTTTCAATCACACACACAGCGGGCGGCATTCGATGGGACGTAAATTCTATTGTCTCGACCACGACGCAAGCTCCCGATGGTTCAGCCGCCGCGCCATCATTCTCTTACTCTAACGAGACAAATTCCGGCGATTATCGAAGCGGCGCGGGCGACGTGCGAAAAAGCATTCTAGGAGTGGACGCTTACAGGTGGACAAGCACACTTAATCAATCTTTTAAGCCAACGCAATTTTCATCGGTTGGCGTCAACACTTCTCCGATCAGTTCCGGTTTTGATTTCTATCAACTTGGTGGCGGGCATCGCATCGCCGCACTAGCGACGCCAGCGCAGCCAACCGTGACGCCGAACACGACCGGCGCGGCCACATACACTTATTCGATTGTGGCGAAAGACGCGCAAGGCAATCGCACCTTGCAGAGCGTCGTGAGGACGATCACCAACGGCGCGGCCACCGCGAATAATACGATCACTTGGACGGCAGTACCCGGCGCGGCTTCTTATGATGTTTTGCGCGGCACTCAATCAATCGCGCTCGGTGTCACGACCACAACCTTCACCGACAGCAACGCGGCGAGTTCAGCATACACAACGCCCACACGCAATACGACAGCCGACGCCACGATTGACGGAAATGAAACAGTAAGCGGCACAATGACCGCAAACGCTTTCAGCGGCAACGGCGCGAGCGTCACGAACGTAAACGCGGCGTCGGTTGGCGGGCAATCTCTGTCTAATCTCGACACCAGATACAGAGCAGCAAGTGCGCTCAATCCAACAGTAGTCTACTACAACAAAACAGGCACCACAAATTTAGCGGATACAACTATGCAAAGTCTTGGAGGAGTAGGCGATCAGGCAATGCGTGCAACATTTATCGGGGAAGCCACCGGAAACGGTGGCGATACGATTACCGTAACTCTCACTTATACCTCCGGCTTGTCGTGTAGTAATAGAACCCATGTGGTCACTTTTACAACAGGCTCGGGAAGCCGCCTTAATGATAGCTTTCCTTTTCTCACAGGGGGGTGCGGCGGCTCTGCCGTTTCGTATGCAATATCAGGTGCAACAGGAAACGGCGGTTTCGCGGTAGCAGCAGCACTAGAAAGAATCTATCCATAGGAGGGATGAACAATGCCACTTAAACATGATGTATCAGGACTCACGGCGCGCGAGTTGGCGGCAATAGACCGAAAGATACCACTTCACGAAGTTGGTAAACCCTTTGATGCGCCGCGACAAACAATCCAAGAATTTTTAGAGAATACACGCGCGGGACAAAAAGAAATTGATGCGTGGGTTGCGGAAATGGTGGGCGACTTCAACGCACAACTAGCAGCGGCAAGTTCGGCACTGATGGACGCGGGAGCGAGTGCGGAGCAAATCGTCGCACTCGCACAAGGATTCGCCGCCGCGACGCCGGACGTGCGGGATCAGGTCATCGCTTTGCTAGTCCCGAAACAGTAAGGAGAATTTATGAAGCTCTCATCAGCACAGCTAGAGATAGCTCGGAAAATCGTCACAGTCGGACAACGCCTAAACGTATCGGCAAAGCTGGTTCGTGCGGCACTCTCGACCGGCTGGGTTGAGAGTCGTCTTACAAACATCACGCGCGCCGTAGACCATGATTCGCTCGGAGTCTTCCAACAACGTCCAAGTGTCGGCGAGTGGGGCACGGCGCAGCAAATTCTTGATGTCGAACACGCTGCGGAACGATTCTATCGTACTGCACTTCGCATGGACAGACCGAACCTTACAGCAGGCCAGCTCGCGGCGAAGGTTCAGCGTCCAGCAAAACAATATGCAGGGCGTTACGAGGAACAGTTACCAACAGCCGACACGCTGCTTGCCCGGTTGGAAAGCACAGGCATGGACGTTGCCAACTACACGCGCAAGAATCCGGGCACAACCGCGGGCGCGGTCATCGGCGTTATCTTCGCCGCTCTCGCACTTAATTGGTTCGTCAACGGGTGATTTATGAACAATGGTTTGACCGCATTGCTTAAGTCGCAAGCCTTCACGCTGCTTCGCGCCGCGCTGTACATCGTCTCCGGCATTCTCTTCCGCAAGGGCTATATCAGCCACGATATGAATGCTGCGGAAGCTAATCAGATCGTCGGCTTTCTGATCGGCGCGTCCGCGTTTGCATGGGCGACGTATGAGAATTTTCGTAAGCACAGAGAAACCGAAGTCGCGCTAACGCTGCCGTCCGGCACATCGCGCGAAGACCTCCAGCGTGTCATCACTGAATCAAAGCGGCTCGCTAATTAATAGTTTAATGAATGCTTTTTTTATCACCAGACCCGGACGAGTTTCAGCTGCTTTTAGAATGGGCGAAGCGACATCTATACGCTTCGTCAATCGCGGCTATACTATTCCTGTTTTGGATTTACCGAACCGGGATCATTCAGAGCTACTTTGGCATTCAAACGGAGTTACGCAAGGGTAGTGCTGCGTTGGCATTACAACGTGCCCGCGAGCGTGACGAAGCATTAGCTAATTGCCGCCGCTACAAACGCGAGGCAGAAGACTTGACAACCAAACTCGAAATTCAGGAATCGTTTAATGAGAAGAACAAAATAACAATTCGTTTGTTCAAAAATGTATGCAGGGACAATCATGTTGACTTCAGCGAGATTGAGCGAGAAGTACGGAAGATCATGGATGATGGCGAACTCTAAGGATAAAGAGTGCCCATGCGTCTACGTGCTGGACGACGACGACGACATTCTATTCCTTATTAAAGAGAGCATGGAACGCTTCGGCCACGCGACGGTTAAACCTGTTTCGACTGAAGATGAATTATTCGAGAGCCTTGCGCGCGAAGAATGCAGCGCGGTCTTTATGGACATGAACCTGCGCGGCGCATACGGCACTGAGGTTGCCGCGCGGATTCAAAGCGAGTTTCCAAACGTGCCGGTGGCGATCCTGACAGGCTACACCGGCGACGCAGTTATTAAAGCGGCCAATCGCGCGGGCATTCAAGTCTTCGACAAATCGAAGGTGCTGCGCATACCGGAATTTGTCGAAATGGTTGATGACGTAATCAAGCACCAAATCTCGACGCACGCCGCGAATAGGGAATTTCTTTATGAATCAACGCGAGTATGAGCGTGCCGTGAGGGACACGCGGAAAGCGATTTACAAGGGCGACCCGCTCGGCATCATCGGCGGCGTGGTGCGCGCGTTGGTAGCCAGAAACGACGCGGACGCGCCGGAGCCGTTACAGCTCCCCGCCGCGCCTAAACAACTCGCACAGGGCAAAAGAAAGGCAAAGAGAACCACCGATGCTAGAGGCTAATCAGTTATTGTCAGAAATCCGTGAGGGCATCATGCACGCGCTGCCGGATGCCAGCGAAGCCGAAGTTAAGGGTGTGATGGACTTCCTAAATGCCGCATGGGAGGGCGACGAGCGACAGATTAAAGAAACCCATGCCGCGCTGCCGGGCGTCATTCAACTAAAAGTTGCTTTCAAGTTTCGAGAATTGCGTAGCAAGATTGATAAGGTGATCCGCGCCACCAGCACGCCCGCTGCCGTCGCCGGAGCTGCGAGAGCGAAGATGAGTAGGTTTGTTCGTAGCTAAAGGAATTCCACGACGCGCCGGAGCTTTAACAACCCTAGCTGGAATCTGCTGAATTTTACGATGGCCTTTACTGCAACGCCTTTTTAAGAAGACCTTTTCCTTTGCAGTAACTGCACCACAAATTGATTTAATGATTCCGTTGTGAAGTGTGGGTTTCATTGTGAAATGATGCGAGGCGTCTTTACCGATGATCGCGCTTGCTGACAGTCTGGACGACGCCACAATATCTTGTGGTGCGACGCGAGAATTTCAAAAACTGAATCCCGCACCTCATTTTCAAAATTCTGCACACCAGAGCAGCACGGCCACCACAAGATATAGTTTCAAACTTGCTCAAATTCGCATATTGAAATTATCACGTCCGATAATAGTTAGTATGTAAGTTATGGCTCGTCGGCTAGGTTAGACGCCCGGTTCGACGCCTACTATGCGTTAGGCTTCTTCCTTTTTGCCGCGTCGCCCGTTCGGGTTGCGCCGCTCGCCTACTTTCGAGCCGTGCATGAGCGGTTTCAATTTAAGTTTCTTTCTCACGAAGTTAGAGAAAGAAAGCCCATGCGCGGTGGCTTCCTCCCTCTTGGCTTCATATTCGGCATCAGTGATCGAGAATTTCTTTTGCGGAACTTTAGGCGGCATTTTCGTCCCCGCGCTCAAAGTAAATCTCACCAACCACTTCGACTTTGCCCGCCTCATCCAATTCCACCAGCGCATCTTTTTTGTAGTCCGCTACCGCCGTTTCAAATTCTGCATCCACAAAAGCAGCAAAGCCATTTGTGAATAAATAGCAACCATGCGAATTTTCAAATTCCACGATTGATATTTCATCGTCGGTGCGATCTTCATTCGTTGCAAAAACCTGTGCGACTTTTGCACCTGCTTCGATTGCTTCCTTGAATGTGATTGATGATTCATGTTTTGCCATTTTCGTAGTCTCCTAATTCGGTCTTAGATTTCGCTCTCAAGCGATTCCTAAGATTAAACTAGAGTAGGGTTATTTGTCAAGACAATTCGTAAAACTAACCACATACCATTTCGTATGCGGCGAAGCCGAACAAGTCATTGGAGAAAACTGCTCGACAGCGTGCCTTTCAAGATTATTTGTAAAATGGAAGCGAGAAGGCTGCGCGCCCGCAGTTTCTCAATTCCAGCGTTATGCCGCTTCGCGTGCGGCGGCGAATATCAGTCGCTTCTCCGCCTTGAATTGTTTTTCGTCAATACCGAAAAACTCAAACATCCAGCTTTCGATTTCTTTGTCGCTCGCGTCTATCATTCCGCGCCCTTGTAGAAATTCGCAGAACTCCGAGATTATTTGTGCGTCTTCTTTGTGTTTTTTTAGTTTGTCGTGTTCAGGATACATATATTTTCCTTTTTCCTTTCAACCGCGCGGCATAACAAGTCATTGGAGCGCGACTTTTTGCCCCGTGCGCTCTTATCTATTCCATGCCGCTTAGGGCAAAAAGCGGCTCAATTTACTTTGTGTTTGACCAGCAATGAATTTTGAATTTGTCGTGATAACATTTTTCGCAACGTCCGTTATCGGTCAGCGTCCAAATTGCGTTTCGTCCGCAACCCGCACACTCAAAATAAATCTCGCGTTTTGTGCCGTTTGGCTCTGTAATCGTAGCCGATGCCGAACCAATCATTGCAGGTGAGCGCGAAACAGCGATTTCTTTATCGTCTTTTTTGTTTTCCATAATCTTGCGTGTAGCGGTTTCGCGCCACCTGAATTCAACCGTTATGCGCTTCTGAGTTCCGCCCGACATCGTGAACAGGTCACGTTTTTGGGCGCGGCGTCCGGCGCAAAATCTACTAACTCAAGTCCGCAGATCGTACTTGCGGGCGGCGTCCCGCCAGACCACAGGTGAATCTTCTTACCGTGTCGCGTGACCACAGCCATTGAGCCGCGCATAACAACGCCATGCACCTGACCAGCGGTAGCATTTTTCTCAAGTTCTTCCATGTTCCTCACGTTGCCGCTTCCGCGCTGGCAGGTGATGGCGGGCGTTAGATTTCTTACCCTGAAATATATTCAGGGAATGAATTGGGTGGCTCAGGCAATGGCATCCAATATGTCACCTGATGAAACCAGTAAGTGCCACCCCCACCGATTGAAACCCAAAGCGAATCGCTATCCTTGTTGTTTGAACACCGGATGTTGTGCTGTCCGTAGTAATGCTCATCGAATTTCAGGATTACTTGCCGGACTCTTGTTTCAGTGTCTTGATAATTGATGAACAGATTGTTATCTGGTATGTAGCAAAGAACCATTTGCCCGTCTGGTGGAAGTTTGTCGGCTATGCTTATCCATTCCATATTGAATCGCTCCGCGTAATCCGAAATCTAACTCTTCGTCTTCGATAGTCACTTGTTTACCTCCTTCGTTTCTTAAAGCGCATCAACCTAGCATCATCGAACGGCAATACCTGTTGACGGCCTTCCGGCTCGCGTAGCTGGCAGCAACCGGCGCAAAGGTGATCGCGGTCTTTAATCGCCCACGTGGACGGCTGGCTGCAGCGAGCACAGGCGACGCGCTCCGGCTCGGTGGCCGCGTCGGAATTATTCAGAGCTGGCAAGCGAAAGTTTCGCGGCATGATGACCTCATTACGATTCTCTTCCGGCATGGTTGGCCGTCGTGCTATTGCGCGCGAAGATGTGCCCCATTGACTCGATGTAGAGGCGTTCGTAAGCGAGCGGATCGCGGCGGTACAGGTAATAGAGCCGCATTAGGAAGCTTGACGCCGAACCGCCCTGTGTGGCGGCTATCTCGGCAACCTCTTCCCGGATGTTCTCCGGCGAATAAACTGCAATGGGTTTTGCTTTCATTTGCTCACAACCTCTTGACCCACGCTTTGAGATCGTCGGCCTTGATATTCCACCCGCGCGCTAATCCTTTCTTCGCTTTGAGCTTCCCGGCATGAATGGCCTTCGATAGAACCGCCTTCGAGTAGCCGGAATACTGCGCAGCTTCGGCGAGGGTAAGTGATAGTTTATTTTCAATCGGCACGCCCGGACGCGAAGCCACGATAAGCCCCGTGCGCGTCTGTTCGTGGCTTGCCGCGATAGCTTCTAAGGCAGCGATGAAGCGTTCGCGGTCTTGAGGCGCGATAAGCCCCGTAGCGGAGCTTTGCGCGGCTACTAATTGATGATCCGGTGTTTCAAGTTCTTCTTTCAACTTATTCACCGCGCTTTCGTCATAGTCAGCCTGTTTGCCGGTCTTGCCGCGTATGTAC
>MWWH01000089.1_pt1 | contig 22629 bp, 20 predicted proteins | sample 1047231 | NCBI WGS metagenome assembly MWWH01 (sample SAMN06349967, study PRJNA376086) | soil metagenome | isolation source: MG3-2 sample Antarctic (ecotone) soil | place: Antarctica | collected 2015-01-13 | reverse complement strand
TACTCGAGTTTTACCAATTGAACTTAGGGCGAAGCCCACATATTGATGCCGTGCGGTTGCAGTAGCCCAACATATGGGCAGCACCCGAATTTTGAGCAACTTTCGATGTTATGGCTTGGTAGCAAAGCGAGCAATATATCCCTGTTTATGCGAAATATTGAGCATTTTGTTCACCGCAATTGGTAAAACTCGAGTTATACCAACGCGCCCGAAAAGTTCGATGTCGTTTTGATGAATCCGCCTTTCGGCGGCAAAGAGGGTGCAGCAGCGCAAATTAACTTTGAATATAAAACTGGTGCGACTCAAGTTCTCTTTTTGCAGCTTGCAATGAAGCAATTAAAAGACGGCGGGCGTTGCGGCATCGTTATGGATGAAGGCGTTCTGTTTCGGACAAACGAACAATCATTCGTCAAGACGAAACGCAAACTGCTCGACGAAAACGATCTGTATTGCATCATCAGTTTGCCCGGCGGAGCATTCACACAGGCGGGCGCAGGTGTGAAAACCAATCTGCTTTTCTTTAACAAAGGTAAGCGAACCGAAAAGATTTGGTACTACGATTTATCGGATATAAAGATCGGCAAAAAGTCGCCTTTGACGCTTGATAAGTTCGATGAGTTTTTCCGCCTCTTGCCGGAACGCGGCGACAGTGAAAGAAGTTGGACGATAGACTTTTCAGCCCGGCGCGAAAAAGCGCGGCAAGAGGCGGAACCGTTCAAGCTAAAAGTGAAACGGCTTGAGAATGAAGCCTACGAAACGCGGGAGAAGATTAAGCAATTAAAACTTCAATCGCCGCAGAACAAAGATAAGATCAACGAACTGCAAACGAAGATTGTTGATTTAGAAACGGAAGCCAGAGAGAACCGCGCCAAAGCCGAATCAATCGAGAGTGTGATTTACGACATCAAAGCCGTCAATCCAAACGCACAAGATTTATCCGACAAAAGAACGCCAAGCGAATTGATTGCATTTATCAACGACAAATCAAAAGAAGTTGAAACGGCTCTGGCTAAACTTGCGGCAATCTCTTGAACTCTCTGTTAGGTGGTGATGGCTCCCCAAGTCCAGTCCTCTCCCCCGACCAAAACAAATATTTCCGAACTGAAGCCTCGCGCTTTGAACGCATTTTGTATCCGTTGACGAATATCATCGCGGATTGAATCAGCGTTAGCACCATTGAATGAACCTAGAGCAGCCGTAGTTGGGATTACGACCTCTCTCTTACTCCCCGCTACAACTTTTTTGAGTCCGATCTTTTCTAAGTCAGCATAGGCATTCTTATAGTCTTGCGTGGTCGCATTCTTTAAGTCGAAGGTGCAGAAAACAGCGTAGCTCATTTATTCTCCTAGAGCGGTTTATGATCCGTAAATTTTATCGGAAGTAACAAGCTTCACTTTTTTCGCCTGTTATATGGAGACTGATTTGTAGGCTTGAGCGAAACACTTTTCTCTGATGCCCTTGACCGTACAGCATCTTCGCTGCGTCCCATCTTATATGCGATCAGTCCTGTTGGAGTGTTTCCCTTTGCAAGCTCCTTTAGCGTTTTATCGTTAGCAGGAGTCCACGCTTTGCCGTGATTTTTCGGTGTTTTTGCCATTTGTCAATTCCCTTCTCGATTTTCCATATAAACTAGCCAGCGTAAATCTGGCTCCGAAATGTTGACCGATTCTGCTATGCCAGAAAGAGAGAAACCCGATTGAGTTAATAAATTCATGGCTTGCGGCAGAATAGTCGGAAACTCTGGATTTGGCTCATCAGGCTCACTCGTTTTCCAACCATATTTACCAATCAACACATTAGCCCTTCTGTATGTGTCATCAGAAAGAACTTGGAGGTCTCGTGCTCTACGAACTAATGCAGCAAGAGAGACTTTCCACCTTCTTTTTAATTCCCTGAAATGATCCCATACCAACCGGCGTGGACACTCTTGTAAAAACGTCTCACGCGGCAGCAAGAACGCACTGGCAAAGCGATTTGCTTGATCTTCTTGCTCCTTATCACCTGGCAAATAATCTGTATGAATTGTTAGATGTCCTAACTCATGTGCGGCATCGAATCTTGCGCGGCTTGCTGAGTCCTTTTCCGTATTCAGAAAGATAAAAGGCCGTCTCTGACTCCACAAAGAAAACGCATCAAGCGATTTGCAATCTTCGAGCAAACGAAAAACTAGAATGCCCTTGCTTTCTAACAAGTGAAGAAGGTTATCAATTGGCCCTAGACCAAGCCCCCAATCCCTACGCAATTTGGTCGCAGCTTCTTCTATTTCTTCGGTTGTTTCTGCGCCATGAGATGTGACGAGTGATATTTGCTCATCAGGAAGATTGACGTTGCTCCGTTCAATGAAATCAACGACCATCCCAATTAAGTTCCCTGCACTGACCATCTTTCGCCGCTCCATTTGTGAGCATGAACGCAAACTCCGAAAGTGGCATTGGTCAGGCGAAATAAGGCGCGACACTTGGCTTTGTGAAAAAAACGAAGGCGGAAATCTTAACGCCATGCTCAAATGCGCTACAGTCTGAGGAGTGGGTTTAACTTGCCCACTCTCAAATTGAGTAATCGCACTTGGCGTGATGCCAAGTCTTACAGCTAATTCGTTTTTTCTAAGACCTCTATACTCTCGCGCAATTCGTAGAAACTCAGGGTTGAATTTGTAAGCCACCGAATGAAGATTGTTCGGCTTTATCATTTTTCCCCTTCAACCTTTTCTTTTTTATTCAATGAAAGAACTGGCGGTGATACCGTTTCCACAGGAGCTTTAGGCAGCAAGTCGCCCGTAGGAACTACAGGGATGCTTAAAGACTCGCCATCGCTACGCCATAAAACACGATGCGCCTTCCACTCTGTAATCTGCTTCTTGTCGTTAAAGTCGGAAGGAACACCAAGAAAAACGCAGTTAAGCCCCGACTCGAATCTACCGACGTGCGCTAATATCAGAGCGGGTAGCGTTGATTCATCCCATACTGACTCAGCATCATTTATAAATGCAAAAGATAGCTGTCTTTTGTTTTGAGCCGCTAGTATCCACGCGCCTGTGCGGTTTTTTGGAAAGGATTCATCAGGATCAGCTTCAAGCGGGTCGCCAACTCTATAAGCAGACAATGGACAGCCGTTTATTTTGAAAAGAAATTGTGGGGCGCGGCGTGACACATCTAACCACTCTTTTTTTTCTGCAAGGTCGCTTACGAATCGCTTTATTGATTTATGCACCAACAGACCGAACGACATTTCATCATGTCCAAGCATTGGATCGTGACAATCAGAATTAGCCCGGTAAGCGCGTTGAACGATGGAAACGAGAGGATCGGTATATTCCGAGGGAAATCGTTCCTGTAAAAGTTGGGTGAGATCGACCATAAGCGAACACTCCTTTTAAGCAATTCTGCCATCAGAATACCGCTACGGGGGTCAGCTTAAATCAATAAGTGCGCTTTTGGCAAGAGAAAATTAAGAGAGCTACCTACATCCTGCTTATTTATTAAGCATAAAACGTTTTGCTGTTGACAACTATACTACTAAGTAGGATATATAGATTAATGGCTGATTTTCCTGTTCTTTACAGTTTTACAGAAACGCTTGTGTTCTCTAAAAGGCTAAAGGAATTGGCATCATTTGAGACGCTGGCAGCTATTCAGGCCGACTTATTGGCCGACCCGACGCGGTGGCCGGTGGTAAAAGGCACACATGGAGCGCGTAAGGGAAGGATAGCTGACCCCCAAATAGGGAGAGGGAAAAGCGGAAGCTTTCGCTATCTGTATTTGTTTCTTGAACACAAAGGACGGATTTACTTGCTTTTTCTCTTCGGCAAATCGGAACAGTCCGATCTATCGCCAGAGCAAACAAAGCAAGTGGCTCAGTTAGTGGACGCAATTAAGGAGGAATCGAAATGAAGGTTAAAGCAGAAAAACGCGGAGCGCGTAAGGAAAAGCAATATATGAGTGCGGAGACATTTTCAGAGCTAACCGAGTCTCTAAACCAAGCCCTGCAACACGCGCGCGGCGACCGTACAGACCTTCGGACAACTGTTCTTCCTGCGCCCCCGCCGCCTCTCTCGAAAAAGGAGATCGTCAAGCTACGCCAACGCCTTAGTTGCTCACAGTCCGTCTTTGCAGCAGTGCTAAACGTGAGCGTAAAAACTGTTCAGGCTTGGGAGCAGGGGAGCCGCGTACCTAGTGACGCAGCTTTGAGACTTTTATCAATCGTTGATAAGCACCCGGAAGTTTTACTTGAAGCTTAAAGGCAGAAAAGGAACTATGTTCTTAAGATAGTAATTATTCGAGAACATTAGCAGCCCTCGCCCCGGCAATAATCGCACTAGCTATTTGCCGCTCAAGCTGGTCGCGCAAAGCCTCATTCCCCCGCTCATTCTTCGGACGTTTCAGTCGTCCAATACGCGCCGCTTCCCTTTCAAGCTCAGGCGCAGCATGATCAAGAGCCATTAGCACAGCCCGCATTACTTCACTTGCCTTTAGGTCTATGCCTGTTGCTTTGCTGTAAATGTTAACGATTCTTTTTAGCGTCTCGTCTGTTGAGCCAGTGAGAATAAATTGCCGGTGGATGTTAGCCGGTTCCCCGGTAGTATCGTGCTGGACAGGTCGAGAGGGAATATCATTTGCTATTGGTGTTGGTGTTGTAGGTTCGCGCTTGGGAGGCGTGGAAAGAGCCGCAGCCCCTACCGCCATATCTAGCATATTTGAGACAGAGCTTTCACGTTGCGGCTTTGTCAGTGGCTTTGCCATTTTCTTAGTCCCCTTCCCTATTCATTAGCCGCCGCCATTGGTATTTCGACTGTTTCATCAATTGGCCTCGGAACGAAACTCCCGGCGATAAACTCATCACGATTAAGAACTCTCTCTTCAATCTCAGTAGCCAACGCTCGGTATTGATTTGCGACCGGGTGTTTTTCATGCCCCTTGATTTGGAGCAGAGTTTTTCCGCGCCCGGAGCACTTTGCGATCTCGATAGCCTGGGAAATTTTTGTTTGAAAACTTCGCCCTGGCAACGCTCGATTAACTACGTCTTCGACTTCTCGCCATAAGTTACTTCGAGCATCAACAGCAGTAACGATCACCCCAAGCACTTCGAGCGTTGGATTCCGGCGTGCTCTTACATCAATGATGTCTTTTAGTGCTTCATTCAGTCCTCCAACAGCTAGAGGATGAGGAAAAGCAGAGAGTAAGAACCATTCAGCAGATGAGTACGCCGCGACAGTCGTAATAGCCCCAGGATTAGGAGGCGTATCTAGAAAGATAAAATCATAGGTCGGCTTTGCTAGGTTTATTGCGCGCTCTAAGATTCGTGTACGGTCAACAAACTTTGATAAGAGATGATCAAGCTCCGCAAGTTCAGCGCGAGCCGGAATAAGAGACACGTTCTTAGGCATTTTCTCTGTTACGGCCAAAGTCTCAGGTGTCTCTTCAGTGGTAAGCAGCTCTAGCGTTCCGGCAAAGCTTTCTGGCGGAATTCCAAGATGCTTAGTTGAACCCGCTGAAGGATCGAGATCGATTATCAGAGATGAATAGCCCTTTTCTCCAAGAGCTGCGGCCAAGTGGACAGTGTTAGTGCTTTTTCCTACTCCGCCTTTTTGATTTCCTACTGCGATAACAACACCCGGTCGCATTTTTGGCATATAAGCCTCCAAAAAAATTCTCTTTTAGTGGCATGCATTCATGGATGCATGCACTCATGAAAGCATGTATTCATGCATGCATGAATGCATGAATACATTATTATTCTCTTCCCTGACAAGTATAAATTTCAATAACTTATAGAATAAGAATCCATGCATGCATGCATGCATGGATGCATGCATGGTGTCACGCATGGAAGCATGCATGCATGTAAGCTGAGAAAATCAATCTTTTAGCTCTTTAAGTAGCTAAAAATACTATTGCAATAATAGCGGTTTGGAGTTACTAACCACACGGAGGAAGACTTTTCTATTCCTTATCAGACACATAAAAAGGAGATGTCCTTAATGGCACGAGCCTTAATTCCCAACAGTACACAAATCCCCGATGTAATTCTCGATCAATGGATGGCCGCTTTATCCGGGGCAGAATTAAAAGTCGTTCTGTATGTAGCTCGCCGCACCTTTGGCTTTGGGAAAGAGAGCGACAACATAAGCCTTAATCAGATTGCTAGCGGCATCAAGAAGCGAGACGGGACGGTACTGGATCGAGGGACGGGGTTATCCGTCTCAAGTGTTGCCAGGGCAGTTAAGACCCTAGAAGAGCAGAAAATTCTTATTCGTCAGGTCAATCTTAACGATAAAAACGAGCACGACGAAAACACCTACAGCCTAAATCTCAATTGGCCGGAGGGGGTACTCCCAAAATCGGAGAACCTCCCTTCAAAAAATGGGGAGGGGTACTCCCAAAATCGGAGTACGGGTACTCCTAAAATCGGAGGGGGGGTACTCCCAAAATCGGAGACACAAGAAACAGATCAAGAAACAGATCAAGAAACAGCAACAACAGGGCCTGTTGCTGCTGCTGTCATTTCTGAAGGTTATAAAATACTTCGGGAGAGAGGATTTGACGACGCAGCCGCAAAGGAGCTTTCTAACTCGTACCCTCAAGAGCGGATCAAGCGTCAGTGTGAATGGATTCAGTTTAGAGCCGCCGATAGAAATCCCCTGGGAGCCTTACGTAACTCGATTGTCGAAGACTGGACAGACCCACGAAAGGGGAATCTAGCCGGGAGAAGGGAAGAACCCGCGCAGACAGAAAACACCGAACGCCGAAAAGTTATTGAGATCTGCGCTTTGTGTGACGGGAACGGAAATCGGCTTGTGATAAGTGAAAAGTTCCCAAGAGGCGCGATCAAAAAATGCACCCACGATCCGACGATGGAATCCACCTTTATAAGCCATGACGCCCTTAATAACTTACAGGCTTTGATAAATAAGTCTGAAGGCAGAGAAGAGAAAACATAGCCATGTGCCATACGAGCCTATAAGGGCTATGGCAATGATTCATCGGGAAATATCCCATTTTCTCGCAAACCGTTTTCGTCTGCCAAACTCGTTCAATTCGGAGTGGCGGAAGCGAAGGCCAGAGAGCTTGTGAAAACGCACAGGGAGGCCACAGAAGCGCAGATTGTGGCATATCCATACCCGAAAGCAGGGGCGACCCAGAAAAAACGCCGCAGGGTGGCTTATCGCCGCAATAGAGGGGGATTACACCTTACCTGTAGGCTATCTTGAGGAGCGAGAGCGGAAACAACAGGCTCAAAAGTCGAAGGAAGGGAAGGCGACGACCGGAGCTTGCCAACTTTGCGACAACGCGCTCTTATTTGAACCTCTTAGTCAGTACAAATGCTGCCGCAGGCTCGCACGCATTTGGAAATTAATTCCCCTCCGTGAGTGGCAAATTAGACCTGCCGTCAGCAGGAGACTGCCCTTGTGGCCCAATCACTTCTGCGTCCGCCGCCTCATTATTTCCATTCTTTATTCGACTCATATCGCAGAGCATCGTCGCCCTCAGCCGGTACATCTTGACTGGGCTTCTGCGCTGATCCAATCTCACTTTCATAGAGGTCTTTGTGCCGCCCATTGATAATAATTTTGACGATACTGCCGACAGCATTTCCCCGTCCTTGAATGTCCTGTGAAGGGTGCGTAACGCGCCTTGCACCCCGGCCTATAACTGAAAGAGGAGCGTGTTCAAACGCACTCCCATCTCTGGAATCTCTCTTCTCAAGAGCAGGGAAGGCGACTGATCTGCGGAGTCAATCGTGCGCTTCTTATGTTCATTTCAAAGCGCAATTCATACGAAAAGATTTGTCCAATCCCGTGGATGAGGAGGGCGACAAATTCGTCATCGGAATCTCCGATTCAGACAGGACGTGGACGAGATTTATTCCTATTAATGTGGCGCGAGTTTGTTCTCCCGAACACCCCTAAGAGTTCCTCCCCACCGGCTTCATTGTTCACATGAAAATCAGCACAGCGTCGGTCATTGAACAACAGCGGAACGTCCCTTTCTTCGATGAGGATGGGCACCGGAAATCATCCGGGACGACAACTTGTCGCCTCAAAGTAGTGGTAAGTTTCTCCCTTCCATACTCCGATTGCACGCCGACCGGAGAGGATATAAACAGGGAACATTCGGACGCGAAAATGTTTCCTGTTTATCTTTCCCGGAATGCTGTCCCCGAACCGCATGTCCGGCTTGCCCTACCGGAAGGGAACGCCCAGTACGGCCTAACCTGAGACGAGACGAGTGACAAACATTGTGTTCCCAGCGTCGTAGGAATTAAGATTTTTCCGGTGCTGTTTTTCTTCACCGACGCGCCAATCTTTTCACTTCTTGCGAGCCACGCCGAACCGCAAAAACTTATCAACATAACTCCCTGAACGTCGTCCCCGAACACACCACGTAACCGTTTGATGTTTCATCTTCGGGTCTCCACTTTCTGTTTTATTGTCCCCATCGGGGAGGGTTAAAACCCTCGCCTTGAGGCGAAGGCTTTGAGCATGTCTTTCAAGCAGATGAAGCAATCAAGTCTTGCGACACTATGCAACGCTCCCAGATTCGTTTGCTTGCCTTCGGTACGGTTAATCTCCATTGGCAGCGATGAACAGACCCCAGAAGTCTTGCGTCAAGGGTCGCTCGAAAAGTACGGGACAAGATTGTCAACACGCAGGACTTTCAGTCCGTTACAAGGAAGCCACCACCTTTGAGGTGGTGGAGTATTCACTTATCGTCTGCGGTTGGCAATTATGAGAGGCGCAAGTGTGTCCCTGAGTGTGTACTTAGCGCGCTCCCGTTCGCGTACAGTTGCGCGTCCTTACCAAGTATCTTTTACCGTCGGTTTTGACGTACTTACCAAGTATCTTTATGGCATCCCAGAACCGGTTCATGCTATGAGTTCGCAGCGCTCCTTAGACTCTTAATTTGCACTGTTCATGCTATGAGTTCGTGCCACTGTACATGCCTTCATTTCGTGTCACTCATAGTATGAGTATTTCGCCGCCACCCTTCACTCATTTTGGCCGTTTTTCGGATCAGTGCAAGAGGTCAGCCCTTTTTTGAGTTCCATCTTTGTAAATCTTGGGAACATTGAGTTAATAGCGTCAGTTCTGGTCAGCGGAGGGCTGTTTTCGCTGACGGTGTCATCTAAATCTTACAATAGTTGGACTTAATAATAGTTTTTCGGTCAGCGTATATTGACATTAGAGATGGTTTTCGTTTAAGCTGTAAATGCGGCTTTCAGGAAATTCTTCGTCGCTAACTTGCCGTAACCTCACAGCAAAAATCTCAACAGTTTTCAACTGATTTTCTTTCACATTTAATGGTGCATAAATATGGCTCTAGCAACACGTAAACCGAAGGTCACTTCCGGTAAAAGTAGATACACAAAACTCTTTCAAACGGACGAGGATTACATCTCTTCGAGAATCAAAGCAAAACAATTTGTAGATGGATCGGAAGCAATCCGGCACTACGTCAACCTTGCGATCAGGGTCGAAAGAAACACGGAACTCGGCAAGGATGAAACCATGTACGCGGTCGTCAAAAAGCAGGAAACCGTCGTGCTCGAAGGAACACGTCCGCTCGTCGCCAAAGTGGAAGAAGTTGGGGAGATTGTTCGGAGTGAACTAACGAAACAGGGCGCGGCGGTCGCCCGACTGGAAGCGGCTCAGAACGCCAATCTGTACGAACTGGCGGAGCGGATCGAGCGGCTCGAAGCGCAGTCCTCGGCGCACTCGGCAGCAGTCGCGAAGCTGCTTGAAATCTCGATTATTTGCTACGGTATTTTGCGACACTATGTACTCGGTTTATTCGTCGTCAGATTGACTAAAACGAAGTTCGAGATTTACCGCGAAGGATTCAAAAAAAGGCTGGATGTATTCCGCGCTAACCTGCGCACTGGAAACCTTCTCTTAGAAGGCGACTACGAGAAATTGGCCGAAGATTTTTCCCGTAATTTAAGTCAGGCGACCGGAGTTAATTTAGTTGACAGCAATGAGGAACAAGCTGCCGCGCAAAAGATTACAGAGCCGATTCTCGACCACTCCGCTCTGACCGTTCCCGACGGTTTTCCCCAAAATTAAGGTCTTGGCGGATAAGTTGCAATAACTCAATTTTTGGGCGCGTGACGAGTTCCGAGCGCGTGGGAGGAAGCGCGTATTTCAATGCTCGCTGAAAAGAATTCTCGGTGGTGAGCAACGAGGGTGGAAAGCAATAATGCTGACAGGCTCACCTACCGAATCGCTTCACCGAACAAAAGCCTTATTCAAGTCTTACAAGTTCGATCTGGCGAATGACTTGCACGAAAGATTAGTAAAGCCGGCGGGTGAAACGGGGATGACCAAAAACGCTATCAATGATGCACTCAACTATGCCGTCCGGTCTGTGTCACTCAATTGGAACGTGAAGCAAGGCAAAATAGGGGTAAGAGTCACGGGATGTTGTTTTGCCCTAAACGTGCTCAAAGTGAGCAGTGCCTTATCGTGTTGCCGCTCCTTTCAAGTCACCGTCTGACAATTCTCTCCCGCTTCTATCTCTCCTGATACTATCATTTATAACTCTTACTCGTTTCCTGCTGACACCAGAGTGTAGAGTACGGCAGCACAATGACGTTCAATTTACACCTGCCTTCGCAAGATCATAAACAACACAATTCAGTCGATTTTACCCGACAGCTCTTTTAGCAGAAACAGCAGCTATCTCCTCATACCCAGCAATTAGGTACTATTGCGATTATGGCAATTTTCTCTCGCAGAACAATCCAACGAATGCTTAATGAGAATGCTTCCTTCCTCACGAAGAAACTGTTGGAGCAGCATGTGTCGAAACTCAACAGGGAAGATTTTCAATCCTTTGATACTGAGTGGGAAGTAGCTGTGCTAAATGCCTTCAGCAAGCTTGGCAATGTTGTACACGAGCCTGCTCTTGAAGGAACTGCCCTGCTAGATTTGCTCTTTACCCACGACGACAGGTCGAGCTTTTTAGCCGACATCACCTCTGTCAGCGACGAAGGGTTCGAGGAGCAGAGTCCATACAAGGCGTTCTACGTGGAATTACAGGAGCGCCTCAAAAGGGCAGGGCTGTTATACAAGGGCTGGTGGCTGAATGTTGACGAACATCCGGTTAAATACGGCGAGCAGCGCAAGCTGGGCCTCCCTCCGCGCGCCGAGTTCGCGAAAGAAATCTTTAATGCGAACTTCAAAGAATTTCTCAGGCAGGTCAACGAGTACCCAGAGCAAAGTCGAACTTACAGCGTCAGGACAGAACAGACCGCCGTGTCGTTGACCTATGACCCTCAAGGCACGAGCTTCATGAGCCATCTAGGTGTGTATAACGCGGCGATGACGAAGGATCAGAACCCCGTCTTCAACGCGTTGAGGAAGAAGGCCAAGCAACACAAGAAGGTCTCTTACGAAGGGTTCAGAGGTATCATCCTTTGCGACGGCGGCAGCAACATGGTTCATAGCCAGCCGCACGGTGCTTTCGAGTTCAACTACAACGCCGTGGACGCGGCTAAGGATTTCCTGCGCCAGAATCAATCAATAGATTTCGTTCTCCTGATCACAAGCGTTTGGATAAATAAAGGCATGTACAACTTCGCCCGACCGGGAGAGCCTGTGCGTAAGGTTGAAATAACAATTATTGGGAATAGAAACTTCGACAGCTTACCCGCCAGCCTTAAAGAAAGTTTGGAGAAGTTGGAGCAGCATTTTCCTGAGCCGGTTAACACGCCGAGTGGCGCGAGGGAGACTATCAGACACGGGTTTGACCCGAAGGCATTAAGGCCGCTGGCAGGCGGCATAGGGTGGAGTCACAATGAGATTTGCATATCTGCGAGTGCTGTACTAGCGTTGCTCGCAGGCAGGATAACCCAAGAGGAGTTATTCAAATCTCTCGGCTTCAAACCATGGGACGATAAGCCACACGCGACGCGGAATCTATTTGAGTATGTACTCAGTGAGCGGCTACGAATCGTCGAGATTCAGGTTGAGGACAAAAAATACGACGACAGCACTCTCATCTTTAAATTCGACGGCCCCGACCCGGCTACCTCACCTTATGTAAACCCGAAAGCCGGAGAGAGCTAAGAGACGTAATGGATAGTATCAAAAGCAGAAATAAAACTTTCCGTTTTGTGACACAGAAGGAAGTGTTTATGTGTCACAACCAAGTGTGACGTTCTAGAGAGGCAATACCAGTAATACAAGAATCCCCGCACCTTTGATAATTGTGGAACCCAAACTCGTTATGTTTCGTCGCACCAGTTATCTCTGATTAGAGACCCTAGCTGACTTCCTACATCTATCAGAGATGGTGAATATTCTCGAAGGTTTAAAGAGCAACAGTCCGACAACTGAAGGCAGTCAGATTGTCAGACTGTTGCTCTTTAATTAGCTAAGGAAAAGCGCGGCACTCTGAGAATTTAGCCGGGTAAGCAGCCGTCACGCCACGCACATGGCGGCTCGCTTCACCCAAGCACTTTGTTTAGATCAGCGATGCTGGCCGAATTTCTTACCGAAATAGTATGCCAGAATGGCTAGCAGAATCGTTAACCCGGTGGCCTCTGAAACACCACTCCGCAGAAAGACAAGAATGACAAGTATGATCGCCACAACTCCTCCGACGATCTCCTTTATCCAATCACGCTTTCCGCTCGGCTCAACTAATCGAACCCCCGGACGCATCTCCTCACCTTCATCGCTGAAGTCCACCTCCACATCAACCTGTACCGATGGCGACTCACGCCTACTTATCAAATTTTTTTCAAAAGTCGTTAGGTCATCGTAATTTTCCTCCTCATTAGGCTGACTGACGAGCCTAATTGCAATCACCCTTTTTGGCTTAACGGTTTTTTGTTGACTATCACCGTTCATACGGTTTCCTCCCGGTTAAGAGAGGCTCTCTAAAGTCGTCGAACAAGAAATGACTTTAGAGAGCCAAACAAAGAAGCCAAGTTGAGTCTTACCACGACAGTACAAGCTCTTTTAGGAGTTTCCCGTCTTGGTCAATCACGGCTAGCTTCCGCCCGTGATCCTTTTCATCTATCGCCACCTGTGCCAAGCTAATGGCGACACGTACCAAATCGGTCATAGTACGGCCCGATTCAGCAGCAAGCCTTTCAAGTTCTTGGAAGGTTTTTTCAGGAAGATTTATGTTGAGTCGGCGCGCTTTAGCTTGAGTCACCGCCTTTCCATTACCACTCAAACGTGCCGTCTTCCTCCTTCCTTCGGTTATAGCTTCTGCGCTTGTCATGTCCTCGTCTCCAGAGATTCTGTTGATTTTGTTTACTCCTTGAGACATCTGGCACCACTTAGCCTGTCATCGCCGGAGACTGCGTTACATCGCCCATTTTGGGTGCCAGACCGTTACAGTCGAAACTGCCGCTCGCGTGTTGCTGTGACCGCGTTACCGCGCCCGTCTTTTTCGCCCAACTGCCGCAGTTGAAACCACCGCAGGGGCCTTGTCGCCATCGTAAAACGAGGCAAATTGCCTGTATTCGCATAAGTAACTCCTTTTTGCGATACCCATTTGGACATCGCTGTGAATGTGTTTAGGGAACGAAGTGCATCAAACACTTCGCAGATGTTTGAAGTTTTCAAACAACTTAACCCAGAGGGTGTATAGTCAACGTGTATAGTCTGCATAATATCTGTATACAATGTCAAGGCATATACGTACAATAGAGCGCAATTTATCGCTTTATAACCCGCGCAAATATCTGGGAGCGGTTCCTTTGAAGATTTACTTGATCAATACTTCGGACAGTTTTTTGACTGAAAAAGCCCAGTAAATCAACGATTATTCGAGCGGTTTATGAATTAAATGCAAGTTAGCTCCACAGCTAAGTTGGATTTAATTCAGCCGCTCTCGAAGAATCAACAACTTACGAGAATCGCGCTTCAAAAAACTGTCCGAACCATTGCTTGATAATAGATAGCGACCCCGAAAAGGTAGTGCTAATTGAAGGTTAGTAAAATAACGAAGGCACTAAGCGGGAGTTTATGAGCTGGAACTAAATTCGCCTATCGGCACTCATCCTTCATAGAGAATTGCAAACAGGGCATCTCTCCAATGCACAGTTCGTTGGGTATTAACTTTTAAATTGTTATGCAACATAAAGGACGTTATGTGCTATAAAGCAAGCGCAGCAAGGAAAGGAATACCGACGCCTGGCCCGACCTCTGAAACGAGCACCTACGGGCAATGTGGCGCGAAAAATTTGCCACCGGCCTACCTCAAGGAAGGGTAAAAATGATCGAAGTCGGCTACGAAGTTGATGGAAAGTATTTAGTGACTGGCCTCTGTAGCGATACAGGCGGCATGGGAACGATTGTCTTCGTTGATCCGCTGAATACAGACACAAGCCCCGATAATCCTCCTCTCGTACTGAAATTTTGCAAGGAGACTGATGAAGAAATTTTGAGAAGGTTTAAGCGTGAAGTGCGCTTGTTGAGTGAATATAGAGGCAACTCGAAGGTGGTTCAGATTGTTGATAACAACCTTGAGTACGACCCTCCCTATTTCGTAATGCAGTATTACCCGAACGGCGATCTTTCTACGTTGGGCGAAGCTTTGCGGGCTGACTTGACACTACAAGAACAAATTTTCCACCAGATGATCGATTGTATTAATGAGCTACATCTTAATGGTCATTTTCATCGAGATGTTAAGCCGCAAAATTTTCTACGCGATGATGATCAGATAATTGTTTCAGACTTCGGCCTCAGTACAGAACTCGAATCGAGCACAGCTTTCACGCGCAGCTCACAATATTGGGGGACGCCAGGATACTTACCCCCGGAATATTATGTGGGCGGCTTCAAAAACGTTGACGCAGCAGGCGACATTTTCATGCTTGGAAAGAGCTTCTATAACCTGCTAACAGGGCGCGGCCCGATGTATTTATCCGGGCATGATGTTCCGTCCCCTCTATTCCTCATTATTGAACGTTGCTGTGTTGTAGATAAAACCCGGCGCTACCAAAGCTTGGCCGAGTTAAAGCAGAATTTGAAGGCTGCTTACGATGTACTTCTTGACCGAGTTGAGGGAGCAGGCAAAGCCAATCAATTACTGACATCAATTACTGACAGATTGGAGAAAGACGGCCAGTACCATCCTGATGAAGTGATTGAATTTATCGACGCTTTTGCAATGCTCTATTCAGAGGTGCGGATAAAGGTGAGTCTGGAGCTGCCTGAACGATTATTTCACGTTCTTCGGGACGCCCCCTTTCAGGCACATCTCACAACGTTCCTTGAGGCATACCGGGACATGGTAGAAAACGGTAGTTATGGTTGGAGTTATGCGGAAGTGATCGCGGATAGAATGGACATATTATTTGAAAGCGAGACAGTCTCAGATGCAGATAAAACTTTGGCATTAGAGCTGGCTGTAATTGCTGCACAGCGTCAAAGCAGATTCGCGGCGATGGACACCTGTACCCGGATGATTAAGTCGGTTACTGATGAAAATCTCGGCATACGCATACGAGACTTGATTCAACGTCATCCCTATAACTTTTTAACTACTATTGAGCCGTCGGAATGTAGCAGTAATGCGATTGGCAGCTATTTGGTTGAATTACGAAAGGCTCAATCCGAGCAGGAAGGCAATAGTGCCAGATAAAGCTGTTATTAAGAACAACTACAGCGAGAACGTACTATCCCTTCCTTCAGTTATAGCGCGCGAAGGCGAGAAGACAACCCGACGCTTTCTCGAATTCTTCACCGCCAACATACGCAACAAGAACACCCGGCTTTCATACGCGAGAGCTGTAGGATCGTTTCTCGTCTGGTGTGAGGAACGGCGGCAGACGCTACACAGCATCGAGCCTATGCTCGTCGCGGCCTACATCGAGGAACTGACCAAGACCCACGCCCCACAGACGGTAAAACAGCACCTCGCAGCGATCAGGATGCTTTTTGATTGGCTCGTTATTGGTCAGGTAGTCCCCTTTAACCCCGCAGCGAGCGTCAGAGGCCCGCGCTACTCGATTAAGAAAGGTAAAACGCCGGTGCTATCGGCTGAAGACGCCCGGAGGCTCTTAGACTCGATTGATACAAGACATGTTGTAGGACTCCGCGACCGCGCTTTGATCGGGGTAATGGTTTATAGCTTTGCGCGCGTGTCGGCAGTAGTGGGGATGAAGATTAAAGACTACTACGCGAACGGTAAACGCTATTGGCTCCGGCTTCACGAGAAAGGCGGCAAGTTCCATGAAGTGCCAACACATCACACCGCCGAGAAATATCTTGATGAGTACATAGAAGCGGCTGGCATCGCTGGCGAGAAGAATAAACCCCTCTTCCGCACGTCGCGCGGCCAGAGCCGCACGCTTACAGAGAATCAGCTCTCACGCTTCGACGCTTACCAGATGATTAAGAGGCGTGCGCGGGACGCGGGAGTATCGCCGGAGATCGTTTGTCATACCTTCAGAGCTACAGGTATAACCGAATATCTGAGGAACGGCGGAACGGTCGAGAAGGCGGCACAAATCGCGGCGCACGAGTCCACCAGGACGACGCAGCTTTATAACCGGATAGAGGATGAAGTAACCTTAGATGAAATTGAGCGGATCGTAATATGAGAATGCAAGCCTTTGAACAAGCCGGTTGAAGTACGAAAATCCTCATAACTGCCAAAGGACTTCGATCTATGCCTTTAAGTGAATCCGATACCAGGTCAAAACTCATTGACCCAAAACTGTATCAACGCGGCTGGACAGAAGAACATATTAAACGCGAAGAAACCGCCGGAACGATTTTGATTCTTAACGGTAAGGGCAAGCAGCGTAAAGGGACAACCGATTACACTTTGCGAATCAAGGTTGATGCCGAATCGCAACCTGTCGCCGTCGCTATCATCGAGGCCAAGAAAGACACTTGTGCGCCGGACGATGGCTTGGAGCAAGCCAAACTCTACGGCGCGGCAAAGCGGTTTAATGTCCAATTCGTTTATTCGACGAACGGGCATCAATTTGTAGAGTTCAACCGCATTACTCAAAAGACTTCAAAAGCAAGACCTTTAGATGAGTTCCCCACGCCTGATGAATTGCGCGCCAGCTATGAAGCGCAACTTGGCTTCTCGCTTGAATCTGAAGCCGCAAAGCCGCTATTAGAGCCTTACTACAATGGCGAAGCCTCACGGCGTTACTACCAAGACGCGGCGATTCGTGCCGTATTTGAAAAGATCGCGACGGGCGAAAACCGCGCTTTGCTTTCTCTGGCAACGGGCGCGGGCAAAACCTTTATTGCCGTCAATCTTCTAAATCGAATTGATAACGCCGGGCAGATGAAAAAGGCTTTGTTCATCTGCGACCGCGACGAACTGCGAACGCAAGCGGGCGTAGCTTTCCAAAAAGCTTTTAAGGATAACGCGGCGGAAGTTTCATCCGGCAACGCACAGAAGAATGCGAAGGTTGTCATCGCAACTTATCAATCGCTTGACGTTGACAGCGAAGAAGCCGATGCGAATTTCCTAGTGCAGAATTATCCCGAAAACTATTTCACTCACATCGTTATTGATGAATGCCACCGTTCGGCATGGGGGAAATGGAAACAGGTTTTCGAGCGTAACCCGAACGCCGTGCAAGTAGGTTTGACGGCAACACCGCGTAAGTTAAAGGTGAGCGAGGAAACCGAAGAAACTCTAACCGACGCGAGGATCACGGCGGACAATTACAAGCATTTTGGCGACCCGGTTTATGAGTATGATTTAACGCAGGGCATCGAAGATGGATATTTGGCAGCGGTTGAAATCATCAGCCGCGATATTCTCATCAACTCGAAACAAGAGATCGAAATAAAGACGGGCGTTGACCAAATGGATTTGAGCCGCGCCGTTATCACTGACGCGCGAACGGGCAAGCCCTTAAGTCAGGAAGAAATCCGCAAGCATTATCAAGCGGCCTCGCTCGATGCTGAATTGATGTTGCCAGACCGAGTAAAGGCTTTGTCACTGGATTTATTCAATCAGCTATTAGAAAACGGCGGGACGCCGGAACAGAAAACGATCATCTTTTGTGCGAGCGATGCCCATGCGCAAAGAATCGCTAATGAGATGGGCAATCTTTACGCCGATTGGTGCAGAGCCGAAGGCAAGCTGATCAAAGACTACTACGCTTTCAAATGTACGGCGAAGAATAGCGGCAATGATTATTTGCCTGATTTTCGTGGCAGCAATAACAGCCATTTCATAGCGACGACGGTTGACCTGTTGACGACGGGCGTTGATGTGCCGAACGTGCGGAACATCGTCTTTTTCCGTTACTTGAAATCACCGATTTTGATGTATCAGATGCTTGGGCGCGGTACACGGCTTGATGAAGATAAGTTGCTGTTTCGCGTTTACGATTACACGGACGCAACGCGCTTACTCGGAGAAGAATTTATTACAGCGTTAAAGAAGGTCAAAGAAAAAGAGACCGTTGACGACGAGGATGAGGAAGGCGGCGAAGATGAGCCGCCAAAGCCTATGCCGCAAGCGGTCGGCATTAAGGTTACGGTGCAGGATGCCGGGCGTTATATCCCGATGATGATTGACGGCAGACACGTTAAAGTGTCTGTTGAAGAATACAAACGCAGGATCGCCGAACAGTTGTTAGCGGAAGCCCCGACGATTGATAAGTTTCGCGCGTGTTGGATTCACCCGGAAGAAAGATACACCTTGATGAGCCACTTGGTCGCCGCAGGCGTTTCGCCGGTACAGGTGCAAAAGATCGGCGAGATGGTTGATTACGACCTTTATGATGTGCTGGCGGAAATCGCTTATGGGACTATAGCGCGCACACGACAAGACCGCGTTTACGCTTTCACCTACAAACATGAAGATTGGCTGTTGAGTTTGCCGAAGGAAACGAGCGCAACGATCAAAGCGATCATCGAGCCATTTGTAATAGAAGGCACAGATGCGCTTGAAAATGATAAAGCGTTGGAAATGCCGAGCGTCAAGCGGGCGGGCGGGATGAAAGCACTTTCAGCCACAGGCAAGACTCCCTTTGAAGTTTTCCAAGAAGCTAAGCAACGCCTTTTCGCCGCATGACAATTTACCGATTCTGAGATCAAAATATGTTGGCCGAAACGACTATCGAAATGCTGTCTTTAACCGATGAAGAAAAGTCTTTGCCGGAAGGCTGGCGTTTTCATCGCCTGAGTGATGTCTGTGAATTGAATCCGACTCGAAGTAGTTTAGCCGACAAATTGAAAGACCGTTCCGATAATACGCCGACAAGTTTTGTTCAAATGTCCGCCGTTGATGAAAGACTTGGGATAATCGCTCGCCCGGAAGTGAAGCCTTTTGGACAAATAAAGAAAGGCTATACGATTTTTGCAGAGGATGATGTTTTGTTTGCCAAGATTACGCCGTGTATGCAAAACGGCAAGCACGCAATAGCAAGAGATTTGATTGATGGTTTCGGTTTTGGCTCCACTGAGTTTCATGTTTTACGACCGACAGAAAAGATAATAAGCAACTTGCTGCATTATTTTCTTCGTCAACCATCCGTCTTAAATGCTGCAATGGCAAGTTTCACCGGAACAGTTGGACAGCAAAGAGTTCCCGAAAATTTTATAGCAAATCTTCAAATCCCACTTCCGCCGACGATTAAAGAACAAAGACGAGTTGCATCAATTTTAGATGAACAGATGAAAGCGGTTGAGCAAGCACGTTTAGCCGTCGAAAAACAACTTGCAGATGCCAACCGCTTATCGAATGCTTTTCTGCGTGCGGTATTTGAAGGCGAAGAAGCGCGGCATTGGCAAAAGAGAAATTTAGATGAAGTATGCCGCGATATTTCCGATGGTACACACTTCACCCCTGAATATATCTCGTCAGGTGTTCCGTTTCTATCGGTTAAAGATGTGAAAGAAACTGGCATTTCTTTCAACAGTTGTCGCTACATTTCACAGGAGCAGCATCAACAGCTTTGCAGACGATGCAAACCCGAACGCGGTGACGTTCTCTATACAAAAGTTGGAACAACAGGTATAGCAAAAGCAATTGATATTGATACTGAGTTCAGTATTTTTGTTAGCGTTGCTTTGTTAAAGTTGAATGAGGGTATTTGTCCGTTTTTTCTTGAGAAGGCTCTTAACTCTCCTTTGGGAAAGGCACAAGCCGACGACTTAACTCAAGGAATGGCTAATCGTAATTTAGTCATTCGAGACATAAGAACTATCGAAATTCCTGTACCGGAAACGATTGAAGAACAAAAGCGAATCGTTGAAAAACTAAACGAACAAATGCATGCGGCTGAAACATTGAAAAAATCTTTGATCGAAAAACTCGCAGCCGTCAAGCATCTTCCGGCGGCTCTGCTTCGTAAGGCTTTCGCAGGCGGGATTTAAGTTGAAAGGTAAGATCAATGCAAAACGACGTATTTAACGCAACTGAAAAAGTCCTGTTGTATTATCCAACCATTGACATTCCATCGCTAAGTTGGATACGTCAAGGATTGCTGTACTGGGACAAGATAGGTTCAATCGTGCCTCAATCTTATGTGCGTGGATCACCTCGCAATTCAAGATATTCTGAACAAATCCAACCTATTTATGATGCAGGATTGTTTCGCCCTTATGACCCTGAAAATTTAATTAGAGTTGATATGTCTCAAGGTAATTTACTTCAATCTTTTAAAAGAGAAGTGCTAAAAACTCTCCGTAGCAGAGACTTTAAGCGACCACAAAAGAGGAAGAATATTTTTGATACACCCCTATATCCAGAAAAGATATTCGATACGCCTCTCTATTCGGAAAAGGTCTTTGGGTCTTTGCATAAAGAATTGGTAGATAAATATGCAGAGAAAAGAGATGACGGGTTTTTCTACTTTGAGAAGAATACTGCGTTTGTTTACATGACAATTCTTGCGAAATACCTCGCGGATATTGATGACCAATTTACTGTTCCAAGCACTGATGATCGCAGCTTTGAACGGGTAAACTTCAAAGCTACTGAAAAAGATGATTACAGCAATCCATGTTTGAGAATTGAATTTCGGAATATATTACGTGTCCCAGCAGATGATGTAAAAATTGAAAGAGTGATTGATTTTCGACAGAAACATAATGATAAACTTCTTAACTTTCGCCGACAAGTATTAGATAAATTTGAAGACGAAATCAAGAAATCCACCGAGAGAAGAGAAATCCAAGACAAAACAATTAGATTCAAATCTCAGATTGAGAGTGGTGTAAGGGAATTAAATCAAGTTCTTGGTGAAGCAAGATTTCAAACCTTTACCGGAACACTGAAATCAATCATTAAACCCCAACATTTAACAGCAGCTTTAGCTGTAGGAACGGCCACGACAGTTGCAACGGGAGTAGCTCCGATAGGTGTTATTGCGGGTCTTGCAAGTGGGGCAGCAGTTGAGGTTTATGATTATTTTGTTTCCAGAAAAAATGCGAAACGAGATAGATTGCGAGCCAATGCTTACTCATATCTTTACCTAGCAGAAAAAGAATTTGAGTCGAAGACGGATTTAATAAGTCTGAATTTATCAAAGTAATTAAAACAACCATGCCCAAAGCAACGAAAGCTAAAACATCTGGTAACGGAAAGTCTTTAGCTACGCAGCAATCCGTTAATCAGACGGTCAAAAGCATCTGCGATATTTTGCGCCGCTCAAACTGCAAAGGCGCGATGCAGTATGTTCCCGAACTGACTTGGATTTTATTCTTACGGATTCTCGACGAACGCGAACAGAAAGAAGCCTCAGAAGCGCAAATGTTCGGCAGAAGTTTCGCGCCGTCTCTGGCAGAGCCTTATCGTTGGCACGATTGGGCAGCAACGCCGGAAGATTCTCTAACAAGCGTGCGCGATGGCAAGCCGCAAGGTTGGAAACGCCGCGAGATTACCGAAGGCAAGCAAAACGCTTTCATCGCTTGGGTAAATTCCGAACTGTTGCCTTACTTGCACAAGTTGGAAAAACAGCCGAACGCAAGCCCGCGCCAAAAAGTTATCAGCGAAGTAATGTCCGGCGTCAAACAAGTGCGCGTTGACACCGATAAAAACTTTCTCGACGTGCTGGACAAGGCTCATCTAATCAGCGAGCAGAACATAGACACGACGCATCTTTTCCCGCTCTCACAGGTCTTTGAAGGCTTGCTCTTAAAGATGGGCGAAAAAGGCGGCGACGGCGGGCAGTTCTTCACGCCGCGCGAAATCATCCGGGCGATGGTTCGCGTTATTGATCCAAAAATCGGCGATACGGTTTACGACGCGGCTTGCGGTACGGGCGGATTCTTGGCACAAGCCTACGAATACATGCTCGGCGAAGATAAATCGAAGATTAAATCGCCGAACGACTTTGACACGCTCAAATATCAAACCTTTTTCGGACGCGAGCAAGACGACATCACTTACACAATCGCGCTCGCAAATTTAGTCCTACACGAAATAGATCGCCCGCACATCTGGCATGGCAACGCCCTGACGGGCGATGCAACTTACGACGGTCTTTATACTCGAGTTTTACCAATTGAACTTAGGGCGAAGCCCACATATTGATGCCGTGCGGTTGCAGTAGCCCAACATATGGGCAGCACCCGAATTTTGAGCAACTTTCGATGTTATGGCTTGGTAGCAAAGCGAGCAATATATCCCTGTTTATGCGAAATATTGAGCATTTTGTTCACCGCAATTGGTAAAACTCGAG
>MWWH01000088.1_pt1 | contig 22687 bp, 18 predicted proteins | sample 1047231 | NCBI WGS metagenome assembly MWWH01 (sample SAMN06349967, study PRJNA376086) | soil metagenome | isolation source: MG3-2 sample Antarctic (ecotone) soil | place: Antarctica | collected 2015-01-13 | reverse complement strand
AGTAACCCGGCATTTAATCGTAAAGCTCGATAGCGGCGAGCGCGTCAGCATTCCAACGGCTGTTTATCAACATATTGATTTAGGCTACGCCATTACCACGCACAAAGGACAGGGAAAGACCGTTGATAATACTTTTGTTCTCGCGGGCGGTTCGATGCAGGACAGGGAACTTGCCTATGTGCAGATGAGCAGAAGCCGCCACGACACCAAAATTTATATCGAAAGAGCCGATGCCGGAGACACGATCAGCGAGCTTTCAAAACAAATGAACAGATCGCGCCAAAAAGAAATGGCGCACACGCTTATTAAGGTTAGAAACCCACGAACGGGGGAAAAGTTCCATAGGATTTTTGCCAAGCTATTATGTTCGTTGAATTTAACGTAATTTGGGACTTCCCAATTTATTCGGCTTTCCAAGCCATTATTTTGGGCAGGTTCAAACCGACCGAATCCTGCATTTTTTCGGCTGAGAAATCGTATTCGCCGTGAAAGTTGATATGTTTCCAGGTGATGATCGAACCGGCTTTGATTGATTCAAGCAACGCTTGTCTTTGATGTTCGTCAGGCATTTCGGTTAATTTATTGGTCAGATAGAGATAATTCCAGCAAATAATCGAGTTTTCGATCAGACGGCGGCAGTCGGCGGCGACGTTTTGCAGTTCCTTTTCACCTTCGGAGAATTCCTGATTGTTGGCGAAAGCGACGGCTTTGGCGAAGCGATGCGCGTGTTCGATCTTATTAAGCTGCTTTTCGATTGCCTGGCGGAGTTCGACATCCTCAATGTAGCGCAGGATGAAGAGCGTTTTGATGATCTTGCCGAATTCCTTTAACGCCTGATAAAGCGGATGCTGCTTTGAATAGGAGTTCAGCCGTTTGAAAAGCTGCGAAGCGGTCGTGTGCTTGAGTTTAATGGTGGCGACGAATCGGAGAATATCGTCCCAATTGTCTTCGATGAGTTTGGTATCGATATAAAGTTTTGGCAATAACTTATAGCCGAGATTTTCATAGCTTTTACGCTTTTCAAACGAATAGAGACGATGTTTGGAAAGTTGTTTCAGCCTTGGTGCAAAGGAAAAACCGAGCAAATGAGTGACACCGAAAACGATTTCGGTAAACCCGTGCGAATCGGTTGAGTGAATGTCGCTTTTGATCACTTCATTGTGGAGCAGCCCGTCAATGACATAAGCCGCTTCGCGCTCGGCGGCGCTGATGACCGTCGAATAGAAAAGCAGGTGACGTTCATCAATAAAGCTGTAAACGGTTACGCCCTTATCGTGTCCGAAGTATTTGAATGAATGATTGGCGTTTAACGACGGCACGGACACAGCGTATTTCTGACCGTCGCTCGATGTGTGGAGCCGATCCTGAGAACGGCGGAGCAAGTTAGGTAATTCGAGATTGTTCAGGAAATTGACGATTTTGGCATTGGCGTTTTGAAGGTTTTCCGGCGAGAAATACCAGTTGACCGTATTTTCCAGATCAATTTCACCGATATGTTTGGAGATGAATGCCATTTTACCAATGCCGAGTTCGCAGCCGGTTCCGATAATTCCGGCAAAAAAGACTTGGTTGACCGGTTTCGATTGGCGGCGGCGCGTTTGCCAATGCTGAAATTCATCGAGAAACGGGACAGCCCGGTTGACTGAAGAAAGCACCTCCGACAGCGGAACGAGCTGCCTTGACGGAAAGTAATTCTTTAAGGGCGCGGCAAGTGCCGCGTCTTGTTTAGGAGTCGAGATCACCCAATCGCGGTCGGCGGTGAATTTCAAATGCGGGTTGAGATTGGTTTTAAGTTGTTGATTGGTTTCCTGAAAAGCCCGGTGAAGACTCTCCGACAAATTTGTTAAAATCGCCGGAAAGCTGTCGGACTCTTGTAAATCGGCTTGTCCGAGTAACTCCGTCCGATGCTGCTGCCAAAACTCACGGCTGATCAGATAATCGTCAAGCGAACGGTACTTATGGGAATCGGAGAAATTAACCGTTCCCGATTTAATACCGACGGAAAGCTGTTGAAAAAGCAGCACTTTGTAAAGCGAAACGGGAAATTTATCGCTGCCGAGATTGAGAAAATCTTTTTGCTGTTTCGAGAGAAAGCCTTGCGGCGCGTTTTTCTCGATCTGCCCGTCGCGCCGCTGAAAATTCTGTAAAGCACTGAATAAATCGGGCTGCACCTGTGTTTCATCAACCTGCAAACAACGCACAATATCAGCGGCTCGCTTTTGTAGTTTGAGCGATTGTTTTTGCAGAATATCGTAAAAGTCCCCGGAGTTCCGGACATTGCCGGTTTCGGTGAGTAAAAGTCCGGTTTGCCGTTCGATTTGGCGGCGTTCGGATTCCTTGAGCAACATCGCCGTTTCGATCAGGAGCAGTTTTGCCACCGGGTTCGAGTCGTTTATTTTGAGGGTTTCTTCAATCGAAGTTAGAGTAGGCAGGACGCTTTCCTGTAACGATTGGAGAAACAAATTGAATATCCGGCGTTTCTCCTCGCGTTCGAGAAAGTATTTGTCGCGCCAGGTCTGCGTTGCCGAGTTGATTGTCGTTTGGACAGATTGAAGAAACGAATCAACCAGCACATCCTGGTAACGAAAGGTCTGAAAAGCGATAAAAGCCAGCAGATGCAAATACCGCGATTCATCGGCGCGGCGGGCAATCTGAAGAAGATCGGCTTTGAGAACGGTTTGCGCGTAATACCGCAGATTTTCCGCACTCAGATTCAGTTTGGCGATGATCGGTGAAAATTTTTGATAAAGAGTTTGCAGATGCTGCCAGTCATTGAGATTGGCTTTGATGTCGGACGGTTTGAGCGAATGTGAAGGCTGCTTGAGTAAAGTCAATAATGATCGCGTGTTTAATCTTGCTTCGGCAATTGATGATTTGATCAACAGGTTATCGAGAAGAAGTTTTTGCTCGGCAGTCACCGATTCGCTGATAATCCGGTTTAGTTCCGCCTTCCGGCGATTAACCTGTTCGGAAATCAGCGTCGCCAGTAGATTGTAGTTCGGTAAAACGATTCGCAGCGCACGGCAGCGATTAACCGATTGGCGGAAAACTTCCGACGGACGCAAACCGTTTCGCACCCAGCCGGCAATCTCATCTGTGAGTATCTGGCGGTCGGTTGGTTGAAATTGGCGTGCGCCGAAACATTCGGCGATTGCCTCTCTTTGGCGCAATAAAGTTTGTTTGGATAATTCCAAAACTTCCGGTTCAGGCAGATCAAGTCGGGCGGCGACAAAGGCAAGGTCATCAGCGCGAAACTGCGAGCCGAAAAAACGATGGCAGGCGCGGAAATATCCGCACTGAACGATCAAAGCGATTTTGCTTGACGGATGCCGTGAGGTTTCCAAAAGCGACTCAAGTGCCGCCGGCAGAGTCAGAAACTTTTTTCTGTCAAAACTATCGAATAACGGCGGCGTTTCATATTCTCTGATTTCAAGCGGGTGCAGAATGCGAATGACGGACATCGCTTCATCTCATTACAAAACAACTCTTTTGTCAACAGTGGGCAAACAGAAGTATAATAAAAACCGCAGCGAAAACGAGTTCAAAAATGCTGCGCCGATTCTCGTAATGTAAAGGGTGATAAAAATGCCGACTAAAGCAAGCGAAACGATTGATCAAAACGCGAAAAACTTTTTAACAACCAATGAAATGAAAAAGTTCCTCGCCGCCGCCCGCCAAAGCCGTCACGGAGTTCGTAATTTCTGTTTGATGCTCACTGCTTACCGGCACGGACTGCGAGTTTCCGAACTCGTTGACATTCGCCTCAAAGACCTTGATCTGGAAACCGGCAGATTGTTTGTCCGTCGCCTCAAAGGAAGCCTTTCGACTCATCAGCCGATTGAAGGCGACGAACTACGCGCGATCAGAGCGTGGCTCAGGGAAAGAGAACATTATCCAAACTCCAGCTCAAATTATTTATTTTTGAGCGAACGCGGTCCGATGACCCGGCAATCGATCAACTACCTAGTCGAACAAATTGGCATTCGCGCAAAACTGAATTTCAAGGTTAATCCGCATATGCTGCGGCACTCGACCGGCTACTACTTAGCCAACAAAGGTTGCGACACCAGACTTATCCAGGATTACCTCGGACACCGAAACATCACGCACACCGTTCGCTACACGCGAACGGCGGCGCATCGGTTCGAAGGATTGTGGCGATAAATCCTATGGAACTTTTTTCCCGTTCGTGGGGTTTTAACCGTTGATAATACTTTTGTTCTCGCGGGCGGTTCGATGCAGGACAGGGAACTTGCCTATGTGCAGATGAGCAGAAGCCGCCACGACACCAAAATTTATATCGAAAGAGCCGATGCCGGAGACACGATCAGCGAGCTTTCAAAACAAATGAACAGATCGCGCCAAAAAGAAATGGCGCACACGCTTATTAAAGAGAATTTGAGAGAGAGGCAACAGGAGCGGGAACGCGAATTATAAAAGGAGAAAACAAAATTATGGGAATCGGCAGAGATTCAGCGAATTTTTTCAAAAGAGGCGTAATAGGGTTTATCAAAATAGTCGCCGTCTTCGGACTTTTTATTATGATTGGATATTTTGGCTACAAATTTATATCCGCAAATTATGCCGCAAGTCCCAACTATGCAACTATCGTTTTCGGTTTTTTCGTAGGTGATTTAATTTTTTGCGCTATTGTCGAAAGATTTATTGATCGAGTTTTGTTAAAGGAATAACAGATGTCGCAGGGAGCATTTTCCATTACAGCAAAACTTTTTCTTTCTGTTCTCTGCTCACTTTTGGCGGGGTTTCTGGGCTTCGTCTTTTTCAGTCAAGTTATCCGCCTTGAAAGTGAGTTTGCAATCTATGGCGCATCAATCGTTTTCGGTGCATTTGTTCTTATCGTTGTGCAAGCGATCCAGCAGAGCGGGGGCGATGTAGAGCGCGGAGAAACTTTAATTCCTGAGTGGTTGGCAAGATTCCGGTCTTGGCGGAAAACGAGGAGCGATCCCTATAAATTCTTTTGGGGCGGTTTATATCTTCCCTATAAGTCAGGAAATTTAGGACTAGCGGCAGTCGGCGCGCCATCGAGCGGGAAAACCGTTTCAATCCGGCTTTTTCTGCAATCAGTTTTGCCGCTTGTAGGAAGAGTGCCGGATCACCGCGCACTAATTTACGACGCGAAAAGCGAAATGCTGCCGATTCTTGCAGGAATGGGAATTGATACGCACCCGGAAAATGGACTTGTAAAAATCTTAAATCCCTATGATTCACGCTCATACTATTGGGAAATGTGGCGCGATATTGCCGATAATAGAGTTTCGGGGGAGATTGCACTTCTTTTAATTCCAGTTTCGCAGTCAAGAGACCCCGTTTGGGACACGCGAGCAAGAAGTCTTTTACGCTCAGTGTTAGACGCATTTATTTACAGTAAAAAAGAATGGACATTGCGGGATTTGTGCGCCGCCACAATGACCAAAGAGCGAATCAAAGAGGTTTTAGAAAGTTGCCCGGAGACAAAGGATTTAGTTGCTTCAAAGTTGAAAGATGATGATAAGGCGACCGACAGCGTAGTTTTCACGCTTCAAGGTGCGATGGAAAAATATCACGGCATCGCAGCTATATGGGATTCAATGCCGGAAGAAAGAGGAATCAGCCTTACGGGGTGGCTGAATAATCAAAACGGCAGCATTTTGCTTTTAGGTCAGGCGGAGGACGGAACGCCGCTCGGCGATATTAATAAATTGATGATTGCCCGGATCGGTCAGTTAATAAAATTTCAACCAGATTCAAGCACTCGCCGGACGTGGATCGTTATTGATGAGCTTCGCCAATGCGGACGGCTTGACCTTTCAGCGATTGCCACAATGGGCAGAGGTAAAGGAGCTTCTTTAGTAGTCGGTTATCAGGACGATGACGGCTTGCAAGATGCTTATGGGAAAAACGGAGCGCAAGAGCTTTTGGGAATGTGTCAGCATAAAGCGGTTTTCCGGCTTAGTTCGGACACGACCGCAAAATCAGCGGCGGAAAAATTCGGAACGCAGGACGTATTAGACGACAAAGGACAGGAAAGAACGAGATACACAGTTTCGTCGTCCGAGTTTATGAGTATCAACCATATCCCGGAAATAGACCTAAAAACCGGTTTAACTGGTTACTATAAATCAGCCGCTATTGGAGCTTATAAACTCACAATAAACGGCAGAAAGTTATTTCACAAAATGCTTTCACCGAAAGATGAAAACATCGAGGCAATTAGATACATAAACCCGAATGATTTTCCTTTTAGGGATTGGAATTATTCAGACCTAACGCGGCTTGGTTATGAAGAGCAGCTATACAATGAGGACGGAACTCCCTGGGAGCCATCATCCGGTTTTGATTTTTCGGGCTTTGATTGGGAAGGCAAATCAGGGAAGGGTTTCAGAGATATTTTTTCAGATTTGTTCCGTGAAAAATCCGCTGAAGAAAATCCATCAGCAAAACCGCCGCCGCAATCGAAAGCGAGCGACCCAACGCCAAACGCAAAGCCGGACGATGACGATCCGTTTGGCGGAATCGGCAGGAAAGGCAAAAAAGCCAAAGGGAAAGATAAAGGGACATTTACAAAGGAAGACCTTGAAAAATCAATTCAAAACGGGAGGTGGGATGCTTGAGTATAATAGTAACGGGATTAGCTTTCGAGAATCCGGGACAACCAGACGATAAAAAATTTACGATTTATGATTTAGAAATTGTAGAGAAAGAGAAAGGCTTTCAAAACACTTTTATCATCAGAGAATCGGAGAGTAATAAAGGTTCAGCAATAGGCAATAACTTAATAATCAACACCGCGAGTGCAATGGTGGATCGGTCTAAGAAATTAGCCGGGTTTGAAGTATTGGAAGCTGATAAAGGATTACAGGCGCACCAAGTAACCATTTACGCACAAAGGCGGGACGGCGATTTTGATAAATGTTCTTTTACTGAAATCCGCCCGACAATAGGAGTAAAGGCAGACGTTGAATTTACTAGGGAAGGCGGTTCAAAAATTAGAGTTTCCAAAGAATTTGTAGAGAGTGAGATCGCAAAAATTGAAAACTGGAAACGGCAAGAAGTGAAATTTGAAGAAGCCAGTTTTGAGCAAGAACGGGAAATCGTAACAAACCCGAATGTTAAGCCGGACAGCAACCGAGCGAAGGAAAGCAACCAAGAGTGGGAGCGCAGCCGAGCGAGGGAGCGCGACCGAGAACCGGAACGCTAATCAAACGAAATAGGCAAAGCCGTTTCGAGTTTTTCAAAGAAAAATTTGTAATCATCGAGACAATAAAAAAGCTGAAAGCCTTTGTGTTTATCAAGAAGCACGATTGAATCTTTAGAAGGATCGTCAGACCAATAAGCGGCAAGCGCAATCGGGCAGCCTTCAATAAAGTAATCAGGGCATTTTAACTTATCCGAGACGAGCCGGAACGCCGCCCGGACTGCCGCCTTTGTTTCTTCACCTTTAGAAACATCTGTTAGAAGTTCGTAGGCTTCGGGAGTAGCGAAAACTTTTACGTTGCTCATAAACGCCATTGATAATTGGATGAGGCGAATCTAGCAGATTTCAGCCAAAGAAAAAACCAATTAGACATTACAGTTAGTTTTCTCACTTTTCGGCTAACCGAAAATCAAAGGTTTTTCATTGAAAATTAGTTTCTTATTAGACAAAACAGTTATTTTGTCTAATAGTTTTTTTATGAAACCGAACCGAGCGACTAAAGCCGAAACAATCAAATTTCTTACTGAAAGCGAAGTAAAAAAATTGATTGGAGATATTTCAAGCAAAAGAGACAAAGCCATTTTTCTTCTGGCATATCGTCACGGATTAAGGGCAAGTGAGGTAGGACTTTTGCAGCGAAATGATTTTGACGAGAAACAATTAAGATTAAACATTCACCGATTAAAAGGCAGTCTTTCCGGCGTTCACCCACTGCAAGCCGATGAGGTTAGAATTTTGAAAAGCTATCTGCGGACGCGGGAAGATTCTTTACCGTATCTTTTCCCAAGCAGGAAAGGCGCACCAATCAGCCGGTCAATGCTCGACGTTTTGATTAAAGGCTATGGAGAAACCGCGAAGCTGCCGGACAACAAAAGACATTTTCACGTTTTGAAACATTCAATTGCAACTCACTTGCTCGACACGGGCGCAGATATTCGCTTTGTGCAAGATTGGTTAGGACACGCCAACATTCAAAATACTGTAGTTTACGCTCAAATATCAGCAGGAAGCAGAACCCAAAAAGCCAGAGAGCATTTTCAAAGAATGCCAAAGTTTTAACATCCCGTCTTTTTCAGGGTTTTATAGGTCGTTACTGCGAAATGCAAACTTAAAGAAAATCTGTTTTAATATATTTTCACCTGATTTTCAGGTTGATTGATACGATGCCCAAACTCAATACTGAAAAATTTAAGGAACTTCGCGCCGAAAGGTCTTGGACGCTTGCAGATGTGGCACGAATAGCGAAAGTAGGATTTGGAACCCCATCGAGATGGGAACACGGTCTATCGAATCCGAGTCTGCGTTTAATGAAGCGGTTAGCAGAGATTTTTAATGTTGAGGTAGAGGAACTTATTGACGAAGACAATAAATAATAAACTCTAGAGTAATTCCGATTGAACCAACTTTTGATTAGTTGGTTTTTTTGTGTCTAATGTTCTACCAATTACCAATTATCTAGCCAATCACACCTTTCTAATCTCATTCGACATTCCAAAGCGAGAGAAATGCTAACCGTAGTATGTAGAACTATAGTTAGCAGCAACCTACCATATAATGGCTCTTATCAAAAATTCAATGCCGAGTCATATCCTTAAATACTTTGGTGAACGTGTCCGCGAAGAACGGTTAAAGCGCAATTTATCGCAAGAAGCCTTAGCGGAAAAAGCCGGAGTGCATAGAACCTACATTGGAATGATTGAGAGAGCGGAAAAAAATATAACTCTAACAAACATTGAAAAAGTCGCTAACGGGCTTGGCTTAACAATTGAACAATTGTTCAAGACCCCCAAAAGCTAAACAGATCATTCTTTTTTCACCGTTTGTTTCAGATTAAGCCGCAGTTTACTTGGTTTTTTCTGACTCAGCTTATCTATGCAACTTAAAATACACGGCGACAACATTATTGAGTGCGAAAGAGCATTAAAACTCATTTCTCTTGCTTATAACGCTACTACAAGACGTAAAACCAACAACCTTTATTTTCCTACTTTTGAAATTGTCAGTAATGAGAATGTCATTTTTGAGGTTGATCTTTTAGCAGGTCACGGACGTTGGAATGTTGGAATTGCTGATATTTTAGCAAAATTCGGCGCACCGATAAGAGAAGCAACAGACGCTTATATTACTAAGGTTATTGATGCAGACCAAACAGAACAGATTATTTTGGCTATAGAGTTTTGCAGCGCGTTACCTGCGGGAAATAATGCTTGGCAAAGAAGCGGACGGGCAATAACCTGCGCGGAAATTGGCATTCCATATCTCTATTTTGCTGAGGTAGGCGGAGTAGAGTTAGACGAGTTCAGAAAAGTAAAAGCTCCGCGCTTTCCCAATCCAATAGTGCCATTTTCCTATTTAACAGCCACTTACTCATTAAAAACTATCTGCGTTCCCGTTTACGAATCTCATCCGGCGATCAGCGCACCTCTTAGAAAAGCCTTTTCGGATGCGTTTGGTTTTGAAGACAGCCTAAAATTAATCAAAGCCATTGTTAGCCAAGAGTCCATTACAGAACCTTTGAAATCATTAACGGATAAGGGAACGGCATTAGTTGAAATTTTAGCCAATAGCAGAAAGCGCATAGATACTTTAAGAGGCGACGAATGGGAAACCTTTCGGCAACTCGAAACAGGAATCAGCAAAGCTAATTTTCTGGAAAATGATTCAGCCGAATCAATTTGGAAAAAGAAAAGTTCTGAAAAGGTAGTTGCAACTCTGACATTTCGCCGATTAGTTGCCGAAATTCAAAACTTAAATTGCCTTTCAGTCGGCGCAAAAGAAATTCCAATTTGTTTAGTTCCTGCGTCGAAAATTACCGATCTAATCAGCATTTTTGAAAACATCTATACAACAGAAGCAATATCAGATTTTGTAATTAGGTTGGATAGAGAAAAACCGCTTTTGATTGTTTGGGTTTCAGGTTTTAAGCCGCGTGGTGATGACTCTCGACCGGATAGAGGATTAGTTCCTTTGGCTCGAATGTTATTTGGAAATGATATTGACCTTTTAACAATTGTTTCGGGTCCGGCAAAGCCTAATACGTGGAAACTTTTTACAGAAAAATTGTCAGCATTAGTTTTGTTAAATGGTTTATGGCAAGCCATTTATAATCTGAGCGATTTCATTTTTGTAGATAGCGCAACTTCTGAATCAGGAACGCTTTTTAGCGTTACAGATCGCAATTTGGAGCGAACGCGGGAAATAGTAACTTTCACCAGTTCAAAAGTTCCGCGCGGATTTTCTGAACACGATACCGATACCGCAACACATCAAATTTTTTCACGGCAAGAAGACTTAGGAATTTTTGAATCAATGTGTAACCCGCCGGGCGGAGATTGGAGCGGAGTTTCAGTTCTAATTAATGAGACAGAATACCGCTGGACTTCGTTAGCAAGGGTTTCTGCAATTAGTGGTAAAAGACCCGATCACGTTATTCAATTTCTTGCAGATGAACCGATATTTTTAGCTATTGAATCAAAAAATAACGCGGCAGATTTAGAGGATAAAATTGGCACAAGATTAGTGGAATATGTAAAAGATTTATTTACTAGCGCACCGACCGCCATCAAAGGGAAAAATAAAGATTGGGAATTGTCCGCCGAAACTAAAACGCCCCTAAGCAAATACCAAGTTTTTTCGGGAGGCGCATTTTGTTACAAAAACGCTGCCGAGCTTTCAACTGAAATGGAAAAGGATGATTTAAACTTTGTAATGGCTTTTGAGTTTAGTAACGATGGAATTACTACCTTGCACATTAAGCTATCCGAACAATGTCAGTTTTTGAGCGGTGTCTTCTTCGAGATCGCAAAGCAATTTATTGGCGGGTTGAAAGTTCAAATACACTGATTCATAAACAGCATCAATGGTAGTTCTCATCATTTTTGTAAAAGGCGAGTTCCCTGTTTTGAGATAAATCTTATGTTTATAAATCCCCGTAGGTAAGTCGAATTTGTATTCTCTTTCACCTGCTACGCCGTCAAAAGTTAGAATCCATTTTGCACCGACTGAGTTTAGTCTTTCCAATTCCTTGTAGAATTTTTCCAAGTTAAATTCTTCGCGGGTGTAACGGTCTTTTGTTCCACCGTAAGGCGGATCTAAAAATACAAAATCGTTTTTCGTTACAGCTTTTAAGGTATTTGTATAATCAGAAAGAATAAATTCAACGTCTTTCAGGTAATAACTCCACTTCAAAACTATATCGCGCAAAGTTCTAGGGTTTATGCCCGGACGAGTTAAATGAAGCGAGTTGTTAAATTCTCCTTTGTCGTTGTATCGGATCATCCCATTTACACAAGTTCTTGTGAGAAAAAGAAAATCATTGGGGTCTTTTTGCTTATTAAAATTTTCTCTCGCTTCATAGTAAAATTCCCAATTTTTTTGAAGGCTTTCCCATCGAGCTTGATACTCTGTTGCTACTTTCTCAGGTTCATTTTTAATTGCTTTCCAAAGCTCTACAAGCTCAGGAATAATATCACCGGCTACAGCAGTTTGAATTTTGCGAAAAGGCAGCATTGAACCGCCGCCAATAAATGGCTCAAAATATCTTTTAGAAGCAGGAATATGTTGACTAATAATTGGAGCAATTTTTCTTTTGCTTCCAGTCCATTTGATTACAGGTTCTATTTTTCCGTTTGGTTTTAACATTCAAATTTAAGTTGAGAATCTATTTTGTTTGTTTCGTGGTCTATTCGGCTTTTCGCTTGATCAAAAAATTTTTCTTCTATTTCAAAACCGATTACGTGCATACCGTATTTCAATCCGGCGACAAGCTCAGTTCCCGATCCTGCAAACGGAACTAATAATTTGCCCCCTCTTAGTCCCGAAATTAATAAAAGTCGTTCCGACACTCTTAGAGGCTTTTGTGTTGGATGAGAGCCGAAAGAAAGTTCTTCTTTAGCCTTATTATTTGGTATGTCCCAAACTGTGCGAAGTTGTTTGTTAGGCTCTTTTAAGTTGTCGCCTACAAAAGAAGCCTTTTTTGCATCATCATAATTGAATCGGTATTCTCGTTTTTTGTCGCCAGTATGCGCCCATAAAATTGTTTCGTGACTTGCTGTTAAACGTCTTTTTGAAAGATTTGGAAACGCATTTCTTTTATACCAAGTAACTTCATTAATAATTTCCAAACCGAGCATTTGACAGGCAACATTTACAAAACCGGAATTATGATAGGTCGAATGAATCCAAATTGATCCGCTTGGTTTTACCAGTCGTTTCAATTCTTGAAGCCAGTTTATAGTATTTGCAAAATTTTCATTCTGACCAATCAAATCCCAACTTTCTTGAGTCAGTTTCCATTTACCACCAAATCCATTGATTTTGTGTTTGCTATCGTAACCCCAAGCCGCTTTTGTTGAAGCTCCATAGGGAGGATCAACAACGGCTAAATCAATTGAATTGTCTGCAAGTAATGCCATTCCTTCAAAGGCATCTTGCAAATACAATTCTACATTTTCTCTAATATGATTTTTCATTAAACAACGAGCATTAGTATTGCTAATCTTAGTATGCAGCAACTAGAACTGCTTTAAAAGTAAGTAACCGAATCTTTTCAAAAAATAGCTTGCGTCTGATAATTCCAGAGAAGGCTCTAACCTTATTCACAGGTCGAATTAATGTTTTACCAGTAAGCTGTTTTACCAGCAAAACATTAAAACAGCTTAATGTTAGCTATACTTTTCAGCTAATAAACTTATCGCTTCTCTCACTAAACTACTTTTGTCAGGCTTAGAGCCTGTTTCTTTTCGTTGTTTTAATTGGATAGTTTCTAAGACTGTAATTTGGTCGAGTTCTAAGTAATAAGTCGCTTTTATGAAATTCTCTTTATTATCCGAAACCTTATTTTCGGGTTCGGGTGTTTTTTCCGTTGGATTTTGGAAAATAGCGTTCAGCCCTTGTTGATCGGTTGCCCGTCTGTCTTTTAATGATGCCCTTTTAGCCACGTTTTTCTATCTCCTTAGCTAGATTTCTATATGCGTCAGTTGCTGAGGATTCAGGATTGGTTCTTAGAACTGAATCACCGGCAAGAGAGCTATCTTGAAATTTTACGGTATATGGAATCACGGTCTCAAAAAGAAACTGGGAATATGTTTCTTTTAATTCTTCCAAAACTTCTCTTGAATGAGTCGTGCGAGAATCAAACATTGTAGGCAAAATGCCAGTAATCTGTAGGTCTGGATTAATTCTAAGTTTTACTTTTTCAATCGTTTGTAAGAGTAGCTCCATACCCCGCAAAGCTAAATATTGGGTTTGAATCGGAATAACTACATTTGTTGAGGCTGATAAAGCATTAACTGTTAGAAGTCCTAAACTTGGTTGACAATCAATCAATACATAATCGTATCCGTTTTGAACGGAAGAGAGTTTTTCTTTTAGAACATATTCCCTACCCGTTTCATTAACGAGTTCAACGTCAGCCGCCGCTAAATCTATATTGGCAGGAACTAAATCTAGCCCCGAATTTGTTTTGATAATGACATCTTTTAGTTTCACGGATGAGGAACGAAGCACGCTGTAAATAGTCTTCTCTAATGAAGAGGGATTAAGCCCTAGCCCCGCCGTCAATGCTCCTTGAGGATCAAAGTCAATCACCAAAACTTTCCGCCCTAATTCGACTAGGGAAGCACCCAAATTTATAGTTGTAGTGGTTTTTCCAACGCCCCCCTTTTGTTGGGCGAGAGCTATTATTTTTGTCATACTAAAGCCATTCTGCTGTTAAAATGGTAAAACATTAAGCAAGTATGCCAGTAATTAAAAATGCTGTCAAAACAGTAAGTTGGTTTACTGTTCGCAGTTTAGTTATATTCTAGCCGCATATTTCCAGTTACGACTCTTCACAATAACGGTTACGACCTTTCACAATAAGAGTTACGGAAACTCACAATAACGGTTACGACTTTTCACAATAACGGTTACTAAATATCACAATAACGGTTACGGAAACTCACAATAAGAGTTACGATTTCTCAAGCTAAATTGTTGATTTTATTGTGTTATCAGACGCTCAACACATAGACTATTAGACTAATATAATAACAACAACAACAGAGCCGCTTTGCATTTGTTGTTGTTGTTCGTGTAAATTCTTTTTGAAATGTCAGAATCAGCACTAGAATTAATTCCCACAGATATTATTAGAACGGAAACCGCGCTTTCCCGTTTTCCGATTCACCGACTTTCAAAGTCAGGAAAAGTATCAATTGAAATCAAAGTTAAGAACTCAGAAGGGGAATTAACAACCCGATGGCAAGTTAAAAACCCACCCGATCCGCTTGCTTACAAACTAGACACGTTAGTTATAAATCGCCGGATAGATGAATTAGGGAAGCCAATTCCAAAAGTAATAAGATTAGGAAGCCTAAGCGAGATTGCAGAAGAACTTGGGCTAAAAAATACCCGGAACACCGATCACATTAAAAACGCGATTATTCAAAATGTCGGCGCGGTCATAACTGCAAAATTTAGCTATAAAACAAAAGACGGCACAGTAAGAAAAATCGAAATAGCAGATACTCGATATGGAGCAATTTTCACGGGCGAAGAATTGCCAAACGGTGAAAAGGCAGACGCAACATATATTTTACTTCACGACGTTTACAGGGAAATTCTCAATTCAGCCCCGACTAGACCACTTGATTACGAGTATTTAAAAGAGCTTTCGCCCGTAGCACAAAGGCTTTACGAGCTTTTAAGCTATCAAATGTATGGCGCGATAAAACACAGGCGCACCGCAAAAATGCTTTATTCAGAGTTTTGCACCTATGCCCCACAGACGCGCTTTTTTGATTGGGAACAGGTCAGACCGCAGATGTATCGGCTTCATAAACCCCATCTAGAAAGCGGCTATATCGAAACGATCAGTTTTGAAAAATTGCGAAATGAAGACGGCGCACAAGACTGGCTATTTACTTACACCGCCGGACGAAAGGCGAAGGGCGAACACACTTTTGCAACCACAAGAAAGACCTTACCGCGAGCAAAGGAAATCAAATCAAATCCGGTTCAGCCGTCGCTTATCCCGGACGAGCCGCGCCCGGCACTGATCCCGGACGTTGAACTTTCATTTTCCGAAGCAGACGAAAAGCTAGTTTCCAAGCTGCGAGGGTTCGGAGTAGGAGAGAGCAAGGCGCGAAGCCTCGTCAAAAGCCACAGGGAAGCGGTAGAGCGAGAAATACCAGTCTTTCCATACCGACTACTAGGGGGGGCGGTTAAAAACATCTCAGGGCTGTTTATCAAAGCCGTCGAAGAAGGTTACGAATCGCCCCAAAGCTACCTTGATTCTTTGAAAGATGTTGAATCTAAAAAACGGTTTGAAGCCGAGCGGAAAAAGAACGAGGAAAAAGACAAAGCAAAAAGAGAAGAGGAAGCAGCTTGGAAACGAGCAGACGACCGCCTAAACAATTTGCCGGAAGCCGAGCGTCAAAACCTTTGGGACGCGACCAGAACCAAAATTCTTTCATCGCCAAAATACAAAGATGCAACACCGCCGCAGTTGAAGATTTTAGAAATGGTAATGGAAGGCTCGATTCGTTCGGCAATCATCGAAACTTTTATTCAGGAAGAAAATCAAAATTCTGAAAAGTAAAACGCAATTCTGAAATCAAAACTTTTTCCTTAATTACCTTAAAAATTTTTGATGATAACCGGCTATTTGTAACCGGCGCGGTTTTCCTGCTGCTGTCTATAATTCCTAAAAAAACGGGCGGAGCGTCAGCGCAGCACGTTAAACCCGCGAGCGGTCAGCGAGCGGGAAAAGCAGAAAAAAATTTTAAGAAAAGCTCAGTTTAAGAACAAATACAAAATTCATATTTAAGGACTCACACCTGACTCACCAAAGGTTTAAGAAAGAGCCGCGCAAAGTTTCTTAACCGATTGCTTTAACTGGCTTAAACTTTCTTAGGAAAATCTTAAGAAGCTGTGATAACATTCAACGCAAAAAAGCAGGGAAGCAGTAAGGCAGTAAAATGAGAACGAAGCCAAAAACAGTCGGCTTTCAACTGGACGAAGAGTATTTAGAACGACTCGAAAAGGAAGCGGCAAAGCTCCAAATGAGCGCGGGACAATACGCCCGGCGGCTGGTGATGGACGCGCTCGACGACACCGAGCGGAAAGTAATCAAAGAAGAAATTTCCGACTTAAACGAGAACGTCGAAGATTTGCGGGAGTGTTTAGCCGTTTCAGTCGAAGCGATTTTAGCAAATCTTAATCCAGAGCCGGACAAGAAAAAAGTCATATCAAAAGAACGAGCGCGGGAATGGGTTGACGAGAATATCAGAGCGGCGAGGTAAAAAACTTTGCTTTCAATCGGCGCGGCGAGCGGCGGCTATTATGCCGGGTTAGCGTCAGAAGATTATTATCACGATGGCGGCGAGCCGCCCGGACAATGGACGGGACGCGGCGCGGAGGCGTTCGGGTTAGCCGGGCAGGTTGATAAGGAGCAGTTTCTAAATCTCTGTGAAGGATTCTCACCACTCGGAACAACAAGACTTGTCCAAAATGCCGGAATGGAAAACCACCGCGCCGGATGGGACTTGACGTTTTCCGCCCCAAAATCCGTTTCGGTTTTGTGGAGTCAGGCGGACGAAGCCACCCGGAAAGAGATACAAACGGCACAGTTTGAAGCAGTCAAAAAAGCCCTTGAATATCTGGAAAGGGAAGCGGCTTACACGCGGCGAGGACACGCCGGAAGCGAGCGCGAAGAATGCGATTTGTTGATCGCTTTATTTGAACACGGCACGAGCCGCGCCCAAGACCCGCAGCTTCACACCCACGCCGTAGTTTTGAACATTGGACTCAGAGCAGACGGCAAAACGGGAACGCTCGAAACAAAAGCGATCTTTCAGCATAAAATGACCGCCGGAGCTTTGTATCGTGCCGAGCTTGCCGCGCAGCTTGAAAACCGTTTAGGACTTTGTGCGAAACGAACGGAAAAAAATCAGACTTTTGAAATTGAAGGCGTTCCGCAAAAACTCATAACCGAATTTTCAAAGCGGCGCGAAGCAATCGAAGCGGCGATGACGGAGCAGGGCGCGACCGGAGCGAGCCGGGCGGCATATTTCACCGTCAGCACCAGAGAGAAAAAGCAGCATATTTCAAGAGCAGAGCTTTTTGAAACGTGGCAGGAAGCCGGAAGAGAGCATAATTTTTCAGCGGAGCAGCTTCTAAACCGCGCACCGATCAGAAATTTAGAACTCGAAACGCTTTTTGCTTCACACGCCGCCGCGCAGGAAGTAACAAAATCGCAAGCCTATTTTACCGAAAAAGAGATAATCCGCCGGACAGCGGAAGCCGGACAAGGGCGCGGAGTCGGAATAGATGAAGTTTTGAAAGGCGTTGAAAATTATCTAAAAACCGACGCTATAAATTTAGGAAAAATTCGCGGCGAAAATTATTACACCACGCCGGAAATTATTGCGCTTGAAGCGAAAATGCTTTTGCAGGTGGAAGAATTGAAAAACCGGGCGCAGTTTATAACCGAACGCGGCACAATTACGATCCCTTCATTTCTGAACGCCGAACAAAAACAAGCTCTGTTTGCTATCACGCAGGGCGAAAGCTCAATCAGCGCAGTTTCAGGAATGGCGGGAACGGGGAAAACTACAATCCTGCAAACGGCGCGGGAATATTGGGAAGCGCAAGGTTTTGAGGTTAGAGGCGCAGCACTCGCCGCCGTTCCTGCTAAAAAATTGAATCAGGAAATAGGAATTGAGAGCGAGACGATTGCCACAACTTTATTACAAATTCAAAGCGGCAAATTGAAATTAACGCCGAAAACGGTTTTAGTTTTGGACGAAGCCGGGATGATCGGCACATATCAAATGGCGCAGCTTGTCAGTGAAGTTCACAAGGCACACGCAAAAATCGTAATGGTAGGAGATGAAAAACAGCTTCAACCGATTGAACACGGCGCACCATTTAAGGAAATCGGCAACCGGATCGGAAAAACCGAATTAACCGAAATTGTTCGTCAGCGCGAAGAATGGGCGCGGAAATCCGTTAAAGATTTTGCTTTTGGAAATGCTCAGGAAGGTTTGAGAGCTTACGCCGAGCGCGGGCTTTTGACCGTTACGGAAAATCGGAAAGAAGCCATTAATCAGCTTATAAACGATTGGAACAGCACCCGGAGCGAAAGCGGTAAAGATTCTCTAATAATTACCGGAACACGCGCTGAGAGTTTCGCGCTAAACCGCAAGGCACAATTAAAACGCGAAGAAGCCGGAGAATTAGAAAAAGAATCAATCCGGGTCAACGGCGAAACTTTGCATATTAACGACCGGGTTTTATTTACCCGAAATAGTAAAAAATACGGAGTCAATAACGGCGACTTGGGAACGGTCAGAGGCATTGAACCAGTAACCCGGCATTTAATCGTAAAGCTCGATAGCGGCGAGCGCGTCAGCATTCCAACGGCTGTTTATCAACATATTGATTTAGGCTACGCCATTACCACGCACAAAGGACAGGGAAAGACCGTTGATGGTTAGAAACCCACGAACGGGGGAAAAGTTCCATAGGATTTTTGCCAAGCTATTATGTTCGTTGAATTTAACGTAATTTGGGACTTCCCAATTTATTCGGCTTTCCAAGCCATTATTTTGGGCAGGTTCAAACCGACCGAATCCTGCATTTTTTCGGCTGAGAAATCGTATTCGCCGTGAAAGTTGATATGTTTCCAGGTGATGATCGAACCGGCTTTGATTGATTCAAGCAACGCTTGTCTTTGATGTTCGTCAGGCATTTCGGTTAATTTATTGGTCAGATAGAGATAATTCCAGCAAATAATCGAGTTTTCGATCAGACGGCGGCAGTCGGCGGCGACGTTTTGCAGTTCCTTTTCACCTTCGGAGAATTCCTGATTGTTGGCGAAAGCGACGGCTTTGGCGAAGCGATGCGCGTGTTCGATCTTATTAAGCTGCTTTTCGATTGCCTGGCGGAGTTCGACATCCTCAATGTAGCGCAGGATGAAGAGCGTTTTGATGATCTTGCCGAATTCCTTTAACGCCTGATAAAGCGGATGCTGCTTTGAATAGGAGTTCAGCCGTTTGAAAAGCTGCGAAGCGGTCGTGTGCTTGAGTTTAATGGTGGCGACGAATCGGAGAATATCGTCCCAATTGTCTTCGATGAGTTTGGTATCGATATAAAGTTTTGGCAATAACTTATAGCCGAGATTTTCATAGCTTTTACGCTTTTCAAACGAATAGAGACGATGTTTGGAAAGTTGTTTCAGCCTTGGTGCAAAGGAAAAACCGAGCAAATGAGTGACACCGAAAACGATTTCGGTAAACCCGTGCGAATCGGTTGAGTGAATGTCGCTTTTGATCACTTCATTGTGGAGCAGCCCGTCAATGACATAAGCCGCTTCGCGCTCGGCGGCGCTGATGACCGTCGAATAGAAAAGCAGGTGACGTTCATCAATAAAGCTGTAAACGGTTACGCCCTTATCGTGTCCGAAGTATTTGAATGAATGATTGGCGTTTAACGACGGCACGGACACAGCGTATTTCTGACCGTCGCTCGATGTGTGGAGCCGATCCTGAGAACGGCGGAGCAAGTTAGGTAATTCGAGATTGTTCAGGAAATTGACGATTTTGGCATTGGCGTTTTGAAGGTTTTCCGGCGAGAAATACCAGTTGACCGTATTTTCCAGATCAATTTCACCGATATGTTTGGAGATGAATGCCATTTTACCAATGCCGAGTTCGCAGCCGGTTCCGATAATTCCGGCAAAAAAGACTTGGTTGACCGGTTTCGATTGGCGGCGGCGCGTTTGCCAATGCTGAAATTCATCGAGAAACGGGACAGCCCGGTTGACTGAAGAAAGCACCTCCGACAGCGGAACGAGCTGCCTTGACGGAAAGTAATTCTTTAAGGGCGCGGCAAGTGCCGCGTCTTGTTTAGGAGTCGAGATCACCCAATCGCGGTCGGCGGTGAATTTCAAATGCGGGTTGAGATTGGTTTTAAGTTGTTGATTGGTTTCCTGAAAAGCCCGGTGAAGACTCTCCGACAAATTTGTTAAAATCGCCGGAAAGCTGTCGGACTCTTGTAAATCGGCTTGTCCGAGTAACTCCGTCCGATGCTGCTGCCAAAACTCACGGCTGATCAGATAATCGTCAAGCGAACGGTACTTATGGGAATCGGAGAAATTAACCGTTCCCGATTTAATACCGACGGAAAGCTGTTGAAAAAGCAGCACTTTGTAAAGCGAAACGGGAAATTTATCGCTGCCGAGATTGAGAAAATCTTTTTGCTGTTTCGAGAGAAAGCCTTGCGGCGCGTTTTTCTCGATCTGCCCGTCGCGCCGCTGAAAATTCTGTAAAGCACTGAATAAATCGGGCTGCACCTGTGTTTCATCAACCTGCAAACAACGCACAATATCAGCGGCTCGCTTTTGTAGTTTGAGCGATTGTTTTTGCAGAATATCGTAAAAGTCCCCGGAGTTCCGGACATTGCCGGTTTCGGTGAGTAAAAGTCCGGTTTGCCGTTCGATTTGGCGGCGTTCGGATTCCTTGAGCAACATCGCCGTTTCGATCAGGAGCAGTTTTGCCACCGGGTTCGAGTCGTTTATTTTGAGGGTTTCTTCAATCGAAGTTAGAGTAGGCAGGACGCTTTCCTGTAACGATTGGAGAAACAAATTGAATATCCGGCGTTTCTCCTCGCGTTCGAGAAAGTATTTGTCGCGCCAGGTCTGCGTTGCCGAGTTGATTGTCGTTTGGACAGATTGAAGAAACGAATCAACCAGCACATCCTGGTAACGAAAGGTCTGAAAAGCGATAAAAGCCAGCAGATGCAAATACCGCGATTCATCGGCGCGGCGGGCAATCTGAAGAAGATCGGCTTTGAGAACGGTTTGCGCGTAATACCGCAGATTTTCCGCACTCAGATTCAGTTTGGCGATGATCGGTGAAAATTTTTGATAAAGAGTTTGCAGATGCTGCCAGTCATTGAGATTGGCTTTGATGTCGGACGGTTTGAGCGAATGTGAAGGCTGCTTGAGTAAAGTCAATAATGATCGCGTGTTTAATCTTGCTTCGGCAATTGATGATTTGATCAACAGGTTATCGAGAAGAAGTTTTTGCTCGGCAGTCACCGATTCGCTGATAATCCGGTTTAGTTCCGCCTTCCGGCGATTAACCTGTTCGGAAATCAGCGTCGCCAGTAGATTGTAGTTCGGTAAAACGATTCGCAGCGCACGGCAGCGATTAACCGATTGGCGGAAAACTTCCGACGGACGCAAACCGTTTCGCACCCAGCCGGCAATCTCATCTGTGAGTATCTGGCGGTCGGTTGGTTGAAATTGGCGTGCGCCGAAACATTCGGCGATTGCCTCTCTTTGGCGCAATAAAGTTTGTTTGGATAATTCCAAAACTTCCGGTTCAGGCAGATCAAGTCGGGCGGCGACAAAGGCAAGGTCATCAGCGCGAAACTGCGAGCCGAAAAAACGATGGCAGGCGCGGAAATATCCGCACTGAACGATCAAAGCGATTTTGCTTGACGGATGCCGTGAGGTTTCCAAAAGCGACTCAAGTGCCGCCGGCAGAGTCAGAAACTTTTTTCTGTCAAAACTATCGAATAACGGCGGCGTTTCATATTCTCTGATTTCAAGCGGGTGCAGAATGCGAATGACGGACATCGCTTCATCTCATTACAAAACAACTCTTTTGTCAACAGTGGGCAAACAGAAGTATAATAAAAACCGCAGCGAAAACGAGTTCAAAAATGCTGCGCCGATTCTCGTAATGTAAAGGGTGATAAAAATGCCGACTAAAGCAAGCGAAACGATTGATCAAAACGCGAAAAACTTTTTAACAACCAATGAAATGAAAAAGTTCCTCGCCGCCGCCCGCCAAAGCCGTCACGGAGTTCGTAATTTCTGTTTGATGCTCACTGCTTACCGGCACGGACTGCGAGTTTCCGAACTCGTTGACATTCGCCTCAAAGACCTTGATCTGGAAACCGGCAGATTGTTTGTCCGTCGCCTCAAAGGAAGCCTTTCGACTCATCAGCCGATTGAAGGCGACGAACTACGCGCGATCAGAGCGTGGCTCAGGGAAAGAGAACATTATCCAAACTCCAGCTCAAATTATTTATTTTTGAGCGAACGCGGTCCGATGACCCGGCAATCGATCAACTACCTAGTCGAACAAATTGGCATTCGCGCAAAACTGAATTTCAAGGTTAATCCGCATATGCTGCGGCACTCGACCGGCTACTACTTAGCCAACAAAGGTTGCGACACCAGACTTATCCAGGATTACCTCGGACACCGAAACATCACGCACACCGTTCGCTACACGCGAACGGCGGCGCATCGGTTCGAAGGATTGTGGCGATAAATCCTATGGAACTTTTTTCCCGTTCGTGGGGTTTTAACCGTTGATAATACTTTTGTTCTCGCGGGCGGTTCGATGCAGGACAGGGAACTTGCCTATGTGCAGATGAGCAGAAGCCGCCACGACACCAAAATTTATATCGAAAGAGCCGATGCCGGAGACACGA
>MWWH01000087.1_pt1 | contig 22737 bp, 21 predicted proteins | sample 1047231 | NCBI WGS metagenome assembly MWWH01 (sample SAMN06349967, study PRJNA376086) | soil metagenome | isolation source: MG3-2 sample Antarctic (ecotone) soil | place: Antarctica | collected 2015-01-13 | reverse complement strand
AAAGGGTTTCTAATTGTCGCTCTTGCCGCTCTTTGAGATAGCTTCGCACAAGGTCGCGGAAGAACTCGCTTGTATTGCCATAACCCTCATTGGCAATGATCTGCTCAACCTCTGCTTTCATTGTTTCAGGTAGAGAAATGTTCATTGTCGTAGTTGCCATAATAATAAAACCTTTCTTAAATGTATGATAGCAAATTAGCAATAGTTGTCAATAGATGGCAAAATAGCCATAATGCTGACCTCAAATTGCGGGGTTTACGTTATCCGGCTCTTAAACGAAACGGATCAGCCTCCGCGCTTAATTGCCTGTCTGCCTATTCGCCTATCTGCATAGGCAGATAAAAAACATAAAGAAAAGAAAGGAACAGAAACAATAAAAGGGAAGTGAATATCCATACCTAATCCCTTGACAGTGCCCGCCGTTCTGCTAACATCAAATTAGCATTAAATTAAGTTTCATGAGGGACAGCGAAATGAAATTAGTACGTGATATTGAAAGTTTGAGCGCATTCAAGCGTGAGACGACACGCTTCGTCAAGCAGATGAAGAAGACAAAAGAGCCAATCGTTTTAACCGTCAACGGCAAGGCGCAGTTGATCGTACAGGATGCGGAAAGTTATCAAGCTCTACTCGACGCCAGAGATCGCCTTGACGCCATTGCGGGTATCCGACGCGGGCTTGAGGCGATGCGAGCAGGAAAAGGAAAGCTTGCCGACGAATTTTTTACGGAATTCTTCGCTGACCATAAGATCGCGGAATCATAATGCGCCGCTACACTATTAGCATTACCGAACCGGCGCAAGCAGACATCGCTCGCTCGTATTCGTGGGGTGTAAAAGAGTGGGGAAGCACACGGGCGGAAACATGGGCGCGCGAACTCCGTGCGGCGATTCGTGGACTCGCTGAATTGCCTGAACGTCACCCGCTCGCGCCGGAAAGCGATGAATTTGATTTCGACATTCGACAAGTGATCGTCGGACGCTACCGCATCCTCTACACGATCACCGATAAGCGGGTGAATGTCTTGCATGTGCGTGGCGCGTTCACTACGCCTGTCAGCGAAGAATCGGAAGAAGAATGAGCCGTGCAAGCTGGCTGACAAGAATTGGTTAGTTAGTTTTTATTTCAAATCTGCAACAAGTGCCTTTGGAGAGGCAAAGTGCTTGGCGCGCACGCCAACATTGCGCTTCAAAATAAGAGTGCAGCCTTTTTTCTTGTCTCGTTGCTGTGGGCGGTCATTTGCTCCTAACACATATTCGCCTTCTAGGACGAGCGCCACCCGGATTTTGAGCGGCAAGTCTTGCACATCCGATATGCCCATCAGTTTGTTGTAAATCGCGTCGTTTACTAAGTGAGCACCTTTTGGGTCAATAGCCCACAAGCATTTCGGCGTCCACAACAAAAAGTCTGGATAAAAGTTTGTTGTGCCTTCGCCAATTTCGGCAATAGGAATACCGTAGCCAGTTTTAGACGGATTTCGACACCACTCCATTCCCAAAGCGTCAAGGGCTTCGGCAATTTGCACCTCAAACGGATTCAGCCCGTTGTATTCTTGATGCAACGCATTATCAAAAACTCGAACTCGGTAACGATCACGTTTCGCTAAATCGTCGGTTTGTAAATCAGGCGATACCATATTGAATGGCTTCACGTCATAAACTTGGTCTGGCTCGTACTCCAACCGAAGTTCATCATTCAATCGCTTGAGGATGTCTGACAAATTGCGATTAAGCGTTTCCATTGCTGGCGACCCGAACTGCAATTTTTGCTTGAGGCGTGGATCAGATTTAACAAAGGGTGTAAAACAAGTACCGTTCTTTTTTGCTACTCGTGAATCCACTGACCCCAAGCGTGCTATCAGATAATCCCAGACGCGAATCTCAGCGTTGTCGTCTCGCCGTTCCTCTTTCTGTAAAGAGCCGTCTTCCGCGTTGCGGCGGAGGTCGAGCACGCGCGTTGAAACTCGTCCCGGCGCGCGTAAATCTTCCGGCGCAAAAAGCGGCACGTTATCCAACAAAATTTTGTCGAGCGCACTTAAATCTTCCCCGAAGGATTCTGCGACTCTGGGAATATCAACTTTGCGTTTAAGTGGCGATTCGCGCGAGGTCTTCGGGCGCGTTGTGCTACTACTAATAGAAATGATTTCGTAGCCTTGATTTTCTAATTCGCTCTGCGTGGCGTGTAAGACAGAAGCAAACTCATCATCGGGCACGTTGAAATAAAAATAGGCTGAATTGAGATCGCCATCATCAAAAGGCGTGGCGTTAGGCTGACGCAAGAAGCGACCAATCTTCTGAGAAATATCCGTCGCCGATTTGCCCACTCCATCCAAATAAGCGACGTAAGCCCAAGGCTCATCCCATCCTTCGCGCAATGAAAGATTCCAAATTAAGTGTGTATAACCTTCGTCGCGCAATGCTTCGGGTGTTTTCTTGGCTTTGTGCGTGTCAATCAGTTGTGCCCAAGGCGCGTTCGGATTCGCATCGGCGAGGGCATTGTCAACATTCGCTAAATGCACGGCGACGCGACGCGGATCAACTTTCAAATCTTGCGTGAGTGTTTCCCACACTTCCAAGCCCGCGAGCGTCGAATTGACAATGCAACACATGACAGGCCACTCACTGATTGCTTTGAGTTTTTGGCTCAAGTCAAACCATTTGTCGTTAGCTTCTTTCAAGGCGTCGCGCCGCGTGGTGTTACAGTCCACGAGATAAAGCCGTGTCTTGAGTAATCCGGCTATTACTACGTCAGGCGTGTGAACAACAACGGTTTGCTTTTGCAGCGCGTCTGACTTTTCTTCGCTAGTCGTGCCCGGAAGTAGGTGCGTTAAATCATCTGGCAGATCGGACGCAGAAGCGAGAATAAAGGCGCGCGGGTTGAGTTCAGTAAGGCGCGAAAATTGGGCTTTAGTGCCGCCGTGCGCTTCATCGTAAATGACATAAAGCGGGCGATGGCGCGCTTCTGGCCCCTGCCCGGACAGCATTTCCCAATAAGTAGTGCCGCCCCTATCTTTGTGAACATTCAATACGTCCCCGTCACGATTGAATAAAGCGACAGTAGATAGAATGATCGTCAAGCCGGTTTGAGCACTAATAACTTCGCTCCAATCCGAAGTGGAAAGATCGGAGAGTTCAAGAATCTGCGCGTCCTCTGGTAAGAGTGAAGAGTAGCGACCGCCCGCGCTCAAGTTGGCTGCGGTCTGTGAAATGATTGCGCCTCGATTGGTCGTCCACAAAATGATGGCGTCGCCAAGCGTTTGCGCGGATAACGCCAGCATCGGTGTTTTGCCGCTGCCGGTAATAGCACGCAGACGACAAAGGAACGGGAAAGGCTGTCCTGTCTCCGGGTTGTACCACCGTCTAAAAGGCGCGTTTGGATACGTGGTCAGCATTTGCGAGAGCTGCCCGGACTTATGACGTTGAAAGGGTTTGAGGTCGTCGCGCGAGAGTTGCACGGTTTAGTTTTCCTCCTCTTCTTCCAACAGGTTCAAGCGCGCCAGAATCGAATCGGGTATTTGCTGAAACCGATAGAGTTCATCATTGAGCGGCGCGACATTGGCGACGGCGTAAATGTAAACGGGTTTCGTTACCTGTGCGGCGCGTGCTTCCTCCATGATCTTGGAACGAATGTCACGGGTAAGTGCCTGATGCCCGCCGGTCTTGCCCTTCTCCCACACCAAAGCGATACCAAAGCCTAAACGGGTTCGCCCGATAAGGTATTGATAACCATCCATGCGACAGTCAATGCGATTAGAATCCTCTTCGATGATTTGTAGGATGATGTCGGCGAGGTTCTCCCGCGTCGAATCCATAAGCATCTTTCTGTTGACTGACTTCTTTGCTTCGTAGAAGGTGAAACCCCCTCGCAACGTGGGATGCTCCTTGCCATCAGCCCACTGTCCCGAAAGCACGCGACGCACACGCTCGGCAGTGAGGCAGTTGGTGTATTCATCGCGTGGAATCTTCTTGTTAGTTGGGTCGCCATTCTCGACCAGAATAAAGCGCCGATTCCCATCATCTTCGGCGTTCATTGCCAGCACCGTATGCCCCGTTGTGCCGCTACCCGCATAAGGGTCGAAGATAAGCGCGGTTGGGTCGCGCCATGTCACCAAGTTAAAGAGTTCAGCTAGAAGCTCATGGTCTTTAGGATTATCAAACGCCTTTTTATCCATCAACTTTTCAAGAAGCTGAACGGATGACTGACCATCGCGGAGAATAACGCTCTTTTGAACATCCATCTCTTGCTCGTGCAAATAAGTAATCAGACTAGGAATCTTTTTCTCATCCTTGCCGAAGTGAATCCGCCCGTCATCAATCAACTTTTGCATATCTGCTGGATTGGCTAAACCCCAACCTCGACTTGGAACGGTGCAGGGTTTCTTTGTTTTCGGATGAAGAACATCGTAGCGAGGCCCGCCACCACCCGGCCAACTTATGTTGCCGTCTGAGCGATACAATCCTCGCGCGTCCACTTTCTTGAAGCGATTCCTTTTTGCGGGATGGCCTTTAGGCAGAGCCTTGAAATAGGCGTTCATCGCTTCTTGAATTTTCTTCAAGTTGTCGCCATGTTCTAACTTGGCTTCAGCGTAAGCGGTTAGGATTTCTTCAGCACCGTCCTTTCGTTTGCGCCATCTGCCTTTCGATGCCTTCCACTCTTCGGTTGCGCCGTAACGCTTCTTCTTTTCATCGAGCGCGGCTTTATCGCGCCCCCAGAGCAATATGTATTCGTGACCTTCGGAGATATAGCTTGCATCGTTTTTGCGCGACCGCTCCCAAATGAGCGTAGCAAGGCGATTCTTCTCACCATACATTTCTTCGAGCAACATCCACATCCGGGGCAATTCATGTTCGTCAATAGATACGATCAAAACGCCGGTGTGCTTGAGCAGTTTGCGAGCCGCCCACAAGCGCGGCGCGATGTGGTTGATCCATTTTGTATGACGCGATGGGTCGTCAAGCGAAACACCTTTTTCAACTCGTCCGATGGCGTTTTTCAATCGCTCTACTTCTGATTTCGAGAAGCGGTAGTTATCGTTATAAAGAAAAGTGTCCTTGCCGGTGTTGTATGGCGGGTCAATATAGATTACGTCAAAGCCGGTCTTCGGGCCGCCGCGAAACTCAGTTAATAAAGAGCGCATCACAGCGAGGTTGTCACCATCAATGATGCGATGTTCGCCACCGACATTTACCGGATAGCTCTTTTCGTCAACTCGCTTGATAGAGACCGGCGCGACGTTCTCAGCCAAAAAGCGATTGCGCCCCTGCCACATCAACGCGGCATCATTCGAGCCAGTTTCAGAGATATGTGAGAACGCCTCGCGCATTCGCTTCTCTTCTCTAAGCTCTTCAACCATTTGAATCAAATGCTCTCGGTCGAGACTATGTAAAAGCGGCGCCGCCGTGCTGTTTTCGGTTTTCATCAAACTACCAACGCAACCTTTCAAGAAAATCAGTACCTCTTAGGTAATGGGAATTCTAAGATGGATATACATGATATATGTCCAATTACGAGAAGCAAGGCGAGGCTCGTATGTGACATATTATCTAGCAAAATCATAGAATAATTCCACTATCACGCTGCAAAACCTAACGCACAACTATCACTACACGCCTACAAAGGCTTATTCGCGCCAGCCGATTACTTCATACCATTCAGGAATTTGCACTTTGCCGACAACGGCGAAGGCGAGAATGTTTTTTGCCTCACACATCGAGCATTGAATAATAAGATCGCCACAATCTTTATAGGCGTTTATAAGATGGAGCTGCATATAGCAGCGTTTACAGATGGGAGTAGGGGAGTGAAGCATACGTTTTGTGTTAATGATGAAAGTTAAAAGTGAATTAATTTTGAAAAATGCTTGCGTGCCTTTTCGGTTCGCGTGGTTGAAACGAGATGCGTGTAGATAACCGTGTTTTGAATGTTGGAGTGTCCGAGCCAGTCTTGGACGAACCGCAGATCGTCGCTTGCTTCCAAAAGGTGAGTGGCGATGGTGTGCTTGAGCGTATGGAAATGTAATTTATCTTCCGGTAGTTTCGCCTTTCGTCCGTACTGCTTTATCAGCACGTCAAGCATTTGCTGGCTAATGGGCGTTGCTCTATTGCTCGGAAAGAGCAGGGGATTGTCTGATAGGCGGAGATGATCCTTGCGCTCTTTGAGATGTGCTTTGAGGATTCGCACTTCGTCGGCTTCCAAAGGATGCTCGCCGGAGAAACTGCCTTTCTTACGGTTGCACTTGATACGCAGTCGCTTAAAGTCCAAGTCGGTAATATGTAGCATACCGATTTCAGAGGCTCGTAGTCCGTGCCGATAACCGACAAGGAAGATCGCTTTGTCTCGCTTGCTGGTGATAGCAGCAAAGAGACGCTTTAATTCATCCGGCGTAAAGTAGGTGATAGTATCAAGGCGATTGCGACGGGGCATAAGCAGGGAATTAGTGACTACGTTTGATTTCACTAATTATAGCATAAACGGAATAATGATTCGGTGAAGATGGTAACGGAAAGCGGTAAATTCCGACAAGAGCAGAATTAGACTGTCATCTACGATAATTGGCGATTCTAATCGAAATAGATCAGTGGCGATATTTTCACTTTTTGCTCGACCTTCATTAGACCTGTTGCTATTAACAGTCTAATAATAAGTTATATGGCTTAGTGGAGATGTTTCTTATGTTGTATGAGAATGTAGTTAAGGATTTTGCCAAGCGTACCCGCAAAAACATGGAAGCAATCGAGAATTATCAAACAACGGGTGCTGAAGTCTTCGAGGCAACTCAACTCATAAATTCAATGTTAGGGTTGCTTGTGTTCCCTCAGCAGAAATATGTGGCAAGCATACCCCAAACTCCTCTTGATGAATTGGAGCGTGATGGTTGGCCTGTTCCCAAAGTGCGCGGCTCATTCAAACAAGTGACTGATCTTAATCAATTAATCCGCTATCTCAGGAATGCTATTACCCACTTTAACATTGAATTCATTGGCGACGGTCAAAATCAGATTGCAATGTTAAAGGTCTGGAATATGGCTCCGGTAAGAAAAAATGGTAAGGCTCTCAGGAAGGCGGATGGTAGTCCTGTTGAAAAGAAGAATTGGGAAGCTGAATTAAGTCTCAATGATCTTAGGAAGCTTGCAGATAGATTTATTGACATGCTCCTTGAACACAACGCCGCCACATAACAACTCATTGAACCAGACTCGCAATAGCGCGACTCTCAAACTCCACGTTGATTGCTCGCCGGTTAGATACTGTGTTAGTTGTCAATCAGATTTTGGCTGAATTCCAGCGTTAGGCTTCTTCTTGAATGGTACTCATTAAGGAACTGAGAATCTTATGGCATATAAAGTCTTCATCAGTTACGCAACAAAAGATTTGCTCATCGTCAATCACGTAGCACGTTTACTTAAAGACGCTTCTATTGAAGTATATATCGCTGAATATTCAGCATTGCCCGGAACAGACCTTGACGAAGACATAATAGCCGCGATTGAATCTTGCGATTTGTTCATTCTTCTCTGGAGCCAGAACTCGAAAGCATCCGAGTGGGTTCCGCAGGAAATTGGTATAGCCAGACATGCTAAAAAGACAATTATTCCTGTTGTATTAGAAGCCAATTTGAATCTACCGGGATTTATCAAGAAGTTGAAATATCTTCCTGCTTATAAGAATCCAGTGAATCAAATGACATGGCTACGAACGCATGTTTTTGAACATGCCCGTAAAAAACAGCAGACCGATGGTCTGACTTGGCTTGGTATTGGCGCAGCATTTATATGGTTGCTAAGTCGAGATGATGAATGAAATGGCAAAACCTAACAAGTTCTTGCACCTGACCGCCCTTAGCGTGCTTTTCAATATACCATGTCGTAATTAGTGAAAATAACTCTTTTCACTAATTATATTAGGTCAAAAGACTTTGTTTAAGCGGGTTTCCTATGGATAACTACACGCCAAATTTAACTGTAATCACTAATTTGAAAACAAAACCCTTGATTATTGAACTTAGGAGATGGAAGAAAATTTGAATTTTAACTTGGTTTTCAAGCGGGATGGTTTTTGGAAGCTGCCTCTAGTGTGTTTACAACTAGCTTCACTTTGTTTGTGTAAATTCCATCCACTCCAAGATCGCACAACCAATTTGCGCTTCCCTCATTATCTGCAATACCGCTATAAACTAAAAAGTTCTCTGAATGCGCTTCCTTAATTTTCTCTTTCAAATTAAACGGAAGTGGGTTTAGCAATTTCAGAAAATTAAAGACCTTCCAACCGGGTACAAGCATGTCGGCATAAGCGGTTCGAGCTACATCAGGCCAATATCCCATTGGGTTGATTAATATCACACTGGTTTTAATATTAGGGTTCAACTCTTTACAATTTTTTAGAATTTCCCGCCTGTAATAAAAAGTGATTATGTGTACCTTATCTTGAAGTTCATACTGTTCTATACCATTAACTATTTTTGCTACTAATTTTTTGCAGTTAGCTTTTGGTTCTATATAACATTCAGTTGTGTTACGACGTACAAAATCAAGTACGTCGTAAAGATGAGGCATACCCTCGTTTTTGATCTCCGCCCACTTTGTAGTTGCCAAATCAACTTTTTTACCAGTGGGAGTAATCACAATATTTTTATAGTAAGGTTTATGAATGATTATAGGTTCATCATCTTTAGTTAATGCAACATCACACTCGAAGCCGTCGCCCCCATCTTCTATAACCTGTCTGAAGGCAAGTAATGTATTTTCTTCCTTTTCATCCTTCGCGCCTCCCCGATGCGCTATCACTTTTGGTTTATTCATTGATTAAATAGTTTAATATTTAGATTCAACATCTATCAATCATCGCGTTTTAAGTAAATGGAATAATCATCAGCGGAAAGTATTTTTGCAGATATAACATCATCAATAAGAATTGTAGTGCAAAGATGTTCTACCGAAACTTTGTCCTGAATGTCTTCAAAATCTAATTGTTGTGAGTTCTTTTCCCAAAACTTTAATTTTGTATTTTTCCACCGATTTGATTCTGTATTCTGCTCTCTTAATCGGCGGGCTTCTTCTATGGCACTTGTTACACTCACTTGAGCTTGACTAAAACTATCGCAATATGAAGTGGTAAATTCAAATATAGCCTTTTTGTTTTGATGTCCTCTTACAAGCGGCAATATTTTAAGGAAGTTCACATGGAAAATAGGATTATAGTTAGAAACAACATATCCAATATATACTTGACGGTTCTTTAATAACAGAAAGATGAGTTCTCCTTTCCCCATAGCTCTCCGCAAAAGGGTTTCAAGTGGATCGGCCTTCCTTTGAATTACGTTATCAATCTGGAAGTTTCTGTTCAATATGGCTAAATTTAAGGGAAACCATAATGATGATCCTAGAAGAAGAGATAGCGCGGCGATACCAGAATAGTTGAATGGAGCAATATTATGCCACACCACATCAAACTGTTTTATATACTGGATAAATGGCTCAGGAGATTTGCCGAGGGCAACAACAATCGCATTGGATAGAACCAGAAGACCAATTCCTGCGGTCGCTGAATGAAATAATATACGATAACCATCCGCTCGTAAAATAAAGAATCTTGACAAATTCCATCTGCTCAAGAAAATGAAGCCCCCTAGTAGCGGGAGTAGTAACAGATTTAGCGCGACTAACTCACTCATCTTTTTTTCCTTCTTTCATTGTCCCTTTAGGGGCAAGACCCGCAGAAGAAGTTAGCTCTGAAGTTTCATCCTGTAAAGTAGATTCCCTTGTTCCTTGTAACAACTCCTTTTTAGGTGTCTGGTTGTGATAAGAGTCAAAGATGCAGGAACAATTTTGACTATCCCTAGTTGCTTCTTCTTTTGAGATTAACTCAATTAGATTGATATACTGCGTGCCTGAAGTCGTGCAATTGACGTACAAGCTATCGGCAAATTTTCGTTTTCTAGGAATACACCGTCCCGCTACATAACCAAAAATTATTGAGATCGCAAGCGCAATTACCGTTTCAAATACCATCTTACGCTGGTAAAAAATGTAAACTAAAAAAAAACAGACTAGGGCAGCGACAAACCAAAAAAATCTTTTCGTCCAAACTTTAGTCTCATGAACCGAGTCTAATCCACTTTCACCTCTGCAATACATCTTCATCCTCCATTGTTATCAGCGATTTGATTATCTTGTAGGCTAATGAGTCCTTTATTTCTTGAACAAGCCTTTGAAACTACAAGCATCCATAGTAATGAGCGAATGGCTGGTTAGTCGGTAGTTGCTTGCCGCATTTATCACAGCGTGGCAATCGCGGCGGATGCTCTGTGTCAGCATGAATCTGCGGCTTTTGTCGAACGTGCCGCGCGCATCGTTCACACCACCAACCACGCCAGTTTTTAGGTCTCATATACGTTTAATCAAACAATGACCTGAAATGATTTACCTCCGGCTCGTCCGGGTCTTGCGGTGTGAGCCAAATGCGGCGAAACACCTGCTCCGGCTGCTCCAAAAACAAAGGCACAGTGACAGGCTTACCATACCTTATTATCTCAATCGGTTGGGTGAGCACTTCGGATGTCGTAAACCAAAAAAGCGACGAAGAAGTATTGCCTGAAACAACCGGATGACGCGCGGCAAGCCGTAGTCGGTTGGCTGTATTGTCTTTCGTGCTTTCTACAAGCACGCGCACGCCGTTAATTTTGTAATCCTCGCGCTGCCGTTTCTGCTTTACGATGTAATGAAAATGAGCGCGAAGTTTTAGATTGTGTTTCGTCGTCGTGGCGTGGTTGCGGTCTGCCTCATAGAAAAAATTGTCGTATCGCTTCCCTTCCTCGCGTTTCGGGTAATACAGCGAAAAGAACGCATCGGGACGGTGCGGCAATAATTCCGTCCCCTCTCCTTCAACGCATACCACGCGCCGCTTCGCACCTTCTCCGACATAGTTGATCGTATATTTCGGGACTTTAACCGTTTGCCAAAGTTGCGCGCCCTGTCGGAATTGCGATAAGGCAACCTTGCCGCCCGATTTCCGGCACGCCATTTCAAGCATGAAGTGGAAACGGCTAATCATCACTTCATGGTGCAAGTGCATTAGCCGTCCTTGCACATCATCAATCCGGTTGCCTAGATTGATTTCATAGTACCGTTTTTCCCGATTGCGCCGGATGCCTTCATAATCAAGCTGTGCGGCGTCCATTCCTGCGCTCACAAGCAAATCAATCGCGTGAGTGTTATCAAGATAATAGATAAATTCGCCCGGATTGCCGACGCGGGGAAAAGCAAATCGGTTAATGAGTCCGGTGTGATACAGCGTTTGCAAGTGCCGCTCGGTAATGCGTGCATTTCCTTCAACAAGTCGCGTGATAAATGAAGTCGGTACAAATCTGTACGCGGCGATAGTCGCAATGATGGCGTGTGAGCGTTCGGTGATCCGGCGCGGCGGCAATCGTTCTAAGTCTCTTTTGTATTTGTGCAGGCGGGTCTGCATAGGCGGATAGGCGGGTATTAAATCAGCCTCCCTTAAACGGGTCATCGTTTGGGATATTTGCATAAGTTGGTTTTGTTACTTGTTTTTTTCGCGCTGCTTTTGCCGGAGTATCTGTGGGTATTACTTCCGGCTCACGCATGTCCATTACTCCTTCTAGTAAAGCGCGTTCTTGCATTTCTAGCAACTCATCAACTTTTTCGCCTTCAAGGGCGTGATGCTTTGTCATTTGCTGGTCAATGTACCAACGTTTATTACTCTCAGTCGTGTAATGAGTCTCAACGAATGGCACGAGCATCGGCTGCGTTTCCTGCTGGTGTATCTTTATAAAGCAATGTCTGCCGAACTGCTCCATCAGTGCGGCGGTCATTTCTGTTAATTGTTCCTCGTGTGTGTAGTATTGCAAGCTTGATAGCTCTTGAAACGGCACGGGTACAAAGATCGGAATATCTGCGACTGATTCGCCCTCGCTGAAACTCGTACTCTGTGATTGGCTGTAACTGTCGGTCTCGCCGCGCGAATGGCTTTCACTGGTACTTATGCCTTCGCTGCGCCCTTCTGTTGTTCCCGTTGGTGATGAGCCGGAAAACCACATCTCCGGCGTAAAATATCCGTCTGTCTGGGGCGCGAAACTTTGGCTATTGCTTGTTGTTGAAATTGTGGAGGTGCTAGAGCTAACGCTTGTGCTGGTGCTGTGTCCGGTGCTGCTTCCCTCACTCGTGCCCTGACTTGAGCTTGTGCCATACACTTTATCGCGGCTGTATTTCGGAAAGAATTTGGTTTGATAAATCGCCGTCTTGATTTTCTTGGCGTCCAGTTTTCCGATGAATAGATTTTCTGCCATTAACCTTGCCGCATTTGCGGACAATCCGCCGAACACGGCTTTGATTTTGGCGTTGGTTAATACGGCTTCAAGCATATTCTCGTCAATTTGCAGTATTCGTTGATGCGCCATTACCAAAAACAAACCGAACTTACGAACTTCATCGAGCATATCGGCAAGGTCAATCGAGACGAAATTTTGAAACTCATCTGTGTATAGATAATACGGCTTTGGATCGCGCCCGTTGCTGTCCTTTTTTCGCTCTAAGGCAGTTTCAAAAAATTCATTAATAAGCAGCGCGCCAAATACGCGGGCATTTGATTTTGATAAGTCTTTGCTGGCTGCCAGATTGACCAATAAAACTTTGCCCTCTTCAATGATACTTTTAAGATCAATGGTCTGCTCTGGCAATCCCATAAAGCGCGTTAAGGCAGTAGATGTTAGAAAGCGATATAAGCGGTTCTTTGCCGACAAGGTTTCATCACGCCATTCTTTTGGTTTGAGTGTTTGCAACTCTCGCCATTCGCGCTGCACAAGCGGCGTGCTCAACCGTTCAATAAGTTGAGCGCGAACTTCGTGCGCGTTGAAGTCAATCAAATGCTGTATCTGCGGCAACGCTAAATCATGCTCAAGCATAACCGTATAAATTAGGCGTAACATACGCTCCAGCGTTGGCGTCGTATCGGCATTTTCAACATTCCACGCATGAAGCGTTGCCGTGATTCGGTTGTCAACTTGTACCGATACGTCGCCGTCGGGGTTCTTCCGAAACGGATTAAACCCAATAATGCGGTCGGGCTTTGAAAGGTTGAGAAGCACTACATCCCCACGCGGTATTTTGTGCGCGCAGTAATCGGCGACGGCATCGTAAAGCGTACCGTGCGGGTCTATCAGACAAAAGCCTTGCCGATTGCTAAGATCACCGCGCATCATCCATTCCATGAATTTAGACTTACCGCTCCCGGATGAACCGATGATGTGCATGTGGGTCTTGCGATCATCGGGGCTTAACCGGATTGGTCGCTTGAGCGCGTCATAACCTATGTGAAGCGGCTTCATGGTTATTGATACTTCATCCACTCTTGGGTCGCTTTATCAATCATGTCGTCGTACATATTCTCAAGTCGCCGCTTCTCTTCTTCATCATCCGCCTTGCCGATGGCGGCGTGTTTCGACGCCTTGTAGCGAGATATTTTTTCTTCCCATTTCGCTTTGTTAATCAATCGCTGTTCCTCTTTCGACATCGCCGCTTCCGAATTTCCGGCGGGCTTTGTTTTGTCGGTGATGGCGTTGATGAGTTCGACGTTATCTTTAATCTTTCCCAAATGCTCATAGTTGGCGCGCACGGCTTCCGGCGAGACATTCAAATCCTTGTAGAGTTTTGCGTAGTCATATTCGCGCAACTCTTTGGCGCGACTTTCAAGTTCAATCAAGCGCAAATCGAATTGCTTGATACGGCGCCGGATGCTTTCGATGTTGTTGCGAATCCCAGCGCGCTGATCTGGCGTTAGTCCCGCATCACTAAGTGAGCGTTCCGCGCGCTGCAAGTCGTCAACCTCCGCCTCTTTTTCCCTTTTCAGTTTGCTGATTTCGTCCTCGTAATTCTGCAAGTCAACGCGCACGTCTCCGGCGAACACTCGTTCAATGTGCGCCTTTTGCTCATCCAATCCAGAAAGCAGATTAGCAATCCTCTGTTGCCTTGACTCTACCGTGTGTCGGTCGGCTTTATACCCAATATAACCTTTCGGGGCGGATAGCTGCCTATACGCGGCGATTGCCTCTTTGTGATATGTCTTAATTAAATCCTCCGTGCCGACGCAAGCCTGTTTTAATTCCTCAAGGCAGCGAAAGTTGGTGCGCGCCCGCCACACTTCCCCGCTCGTGATCGGCGGCGGCTCTGGCATTGGCACAAAGTCATCTGGGATCGGTTTTGCGTCGTACAGCCCGAAGCCTGCCCCAAATATAATTAGCCCGCCGCCAACCGCTAAAAAGATGGCTGGCAAATTGCCGCCCAAGAAAGGCAACAGCCGCACGAGCGGGTTTGCCGGGCGCAGTTCAAGCGGCGGAAAATCGGCGAATTGCAAGACGTATTTTTCAATGCCTTCGGTGATCTGCCCGGTTTTTTCAAAACGAATGGTCATGCGTGATGTGTGACCGCTCGGCTCTTGCGTGAGCAGTAGATTGGTGATGTCGCTCACTTCCGCCGAATGAATCTCGCCGCTTCGACTGATGATGTTGAGGTGGATACCCTCCAAAAAATCTGCGTAGTCCTGATGCGTTCCTACTTTGCCGAACCCTTTTTTGAACAAGTCAAAAGTCGGCTTGTCGCGGCGATCAATGATTTCGAGCGCAAGCGTCGGATTTAGTTGCGACGGGTCAAACGCAAGACACCGGATGCCGTATTGCGGCTGCGTCACGTTGAATACTGCATCGCTTTCGTATGGAGCGTAGAGCCACAGAAACGCGGCGATTGCGAGCAACATAAAACCTATGCCTAACCCGATTTTTAAGCTGATGGTTGGGCGAATGGCTGATGATCGGGTAAGAGTTGCACTTGACATAGTTCAGTGAGAGATTGAGCGGTAAGCTGAAAGAGCGAAAGTCGCGTTTATCACACTTCGCTTCCCTAACGCAAGATTTTTGTTTTTCGGTCGCGGCGTTCGCCGTGCGTTAGTTGCTTCTCTCCCCGCCGCCGTAGCGTAAGCGCAGGCTACCCTACTTTTAGGTTTGAGTGTCGGTCAGACGCGAAAACCCGTAGCGTCCCGTTGTCGTCGCGTGGGTGGTCAACCCCCGACGGCAATGGGTGTAGGCGGGTCACGCCGACAAGCGCAGCCGATCATTGTGCGCGTGCGAATGCGCGTGCAGTACGACAATGATCGGTAAAAGTAGGGTAGCCTGCGGTAAGCAGGCGGCGGGGAGCTAGTATTAGTGCGCGTGTAAGCGCAGTCAGTTATACATACCTAATAAGTAGTAGTGTATGTATAAAATTCTTGTATAAATTTAGGGTCAAAAAATCGGCTTAAATAAGCCGAAAATTTGTCAATATGGATAGGTTATATGAAACGCATTACGCCGTTTCATACTTCGCTTCAAGGTTCGTATCGTGCGTGCATTTCTTCATCGCGCCTGACGGATACTTTCCAGATTTCACGCGGCGATAGCCGGACGCATCGCAGAGCGAACACGCATCACGCTCTGCCTGTTGCTCAAGCAATCGCTTGAGGTCGGCTTCCTTCTGCTTGGCTTGCAGGTACTCGTCCGGCAGCGTGTAATTCTTTTCTATCGCTTCGATCATCCACCCGGCTTTATTCTTCGGGTTGATCGTGCGGTGCGGAAACGCAGCGATTTGCTCGGCAACGGCGGTGCGGTGATGCTGCACGAGGTTCATCGCACGGATTGCGGTTATCTGGAAGTTGACAATTAGCTCCTGAATAAGCTGGTTGTCCTGCTCAGTGGAGAGGGTCGGAAGTGCCATGTTTGCCTCTAGGACGCGACTTCCCTGCTCTACTGGCTCGTTCACCCTTGCTTGCGCGTTCGGCGTCTCTGGAAGCGATTTTGACGCTTTGCGGTTGCGGTAGATATGCCCTTGAATGCGCGCGATTGATTCTTTGGCGGCTTCGCCCGGATAGTAACGAATAATGAAATCAAGTTCTTGATCGGGTTCTTGAATTTTCCGGTACTCAACCTTGCTAATATAGCCAAGCGCAAGATGATCTTTGATGATTTCGCTCATCTGTTCTACCACGCGAAACCTCGCGTGATGGCGCTTTAGTGTGTGGTGATGCTGCAAGTACCACGAGTATCTGATCTCACAAAACTCCCCCTTGTTTTTAACGACGCCGAAGATTTTTCCTGCTACAAGTTCGTACCATCGCCGCGATGAGGGCTTTACGGAGAAAAGATACTGATTGTCAATATACTTTTGCGGCTGGCTCTTTTGAATCTCTGCTTCAACAGGATGAAGCTGAACGTACAAAGTATCTTCAAGATCAAAGTCGAAATTGAAGTTGCCGTTCTTCAACTGCTCTTCCGTTATATGTGTTGCGCCGATAGCGTAAATGGTCAGTTTCGAGAATGTAGCATTGACCCGCTTGAATACCGGATTGCCGTCGCTGTCCTGTTCGGTGGTTTGAATCCATAGGTCTGCGATGCACGACGCCGCGCTAATCTGATGAAGCGCTTTCAGCAACCGTCTTGCTTCCCAACCTCCCTGCCCCCAATCAACGGCGCGAAGACATTCTCGTATCTTTCCAAGTGGAATAACATCCACGCTTTCATCAAGTCGTTCGTCAAATGATGGCTTGACCAATCGCATCCAGACTTCATGTGCGTCTATTGCTGGCGCGCCGATCTCTGAATCTTTGTTCGGGATGACCTTCCAACGGATCGGTCTGCCTAAAATATCCACACCTTTGTAGTCGATATTTTGATTAAGGCGTGTCTTCTGTTTGGTGTGATAGAAAAACGGTAGGTCGGTCGTCGAGCGTGGAACTAAGACGACGCTATGTTGCCCTGCTTTAATTGTAATTAGTTGGACGTTCGGCATGAATAAAATTTATTCAGGCAACAACAAAAATCACCAATCCCCTTGCGTCTTATAACACTATGCTCTTTGTTGTTGTTTATCATATACATATACTTAAAACAAATACTCTTGTTCTCGTTTCTTCTTTATTATCAGACCCTTAGCTTGAAATTTATCGGTTGATCCGACACACCCGTATCGGCTGATATGACACAGTGTTATCGGTTGATCCGACACACCCGTATCGGCTGATATGACACAGTGTTATCGGTTGATCCGACACAGCGCAAACGCTCATCATCTGGCTCATCTTTTCCGTTATCGCCTCCACATATAGAAAGTTGTAGAACTAGGTGATAAACGCTAACGGTTAAAATGTTTCATAGCTTTTTTAGACAAAGAACTGTCTGAATGTCGGGTGATGCCGGGCGTAATTTGAAGAAATAAGCCAAGCGGATTTCCTTAATTATACCACACCGTTAATTCTGCTTCGGTGCTCGTCCCAATCCTCAGCTTGCGCTTCGGCTCGCGCCCGAATAGGAAGGCTCGTATGTGGTCTCTAAAAACAACAAACTTGGTAGGGGATTTCGTTTGACGTTCATGCTCCAATAACGTAATGGGGGACGCTAAAGCATAGCGCATTGGGAAGACGCTATGCGGTCTCGCCCTTAGTCGAGACGTTTTACCCGTTGCGCTCTCCCTACAAGCGCAACGGTTAGGATCACGGAGAATACATACGAGCCTAAGTTAATTGTAGCAGGCTGCCCTTGACACGCCTCTTATCAAACGCTCTCAAAACTGGCACTCTTTCCGTATCACGTCGAAAGGGGGACTGATATGGAAACTAGAAAAGCATGGGTTGATTTCAACCTGATTAAAGCTGCCGTCACAATGGAGATGCTGGTTGTGCAATACGGCGTCACGGGACTTGTAAAAACCGGCGACGAGATGCGCGGGGTCTGCCCCGTACACAAAGGCAAGAGCAAGCGGGAGTTCTCGATCAACCTCGCCAAAAACACATTTATCTGTTTCGCGCCAACGTGCAAGGCGCGAGGGAACGTCCTCGATTTCGTCGCCAAGATGGAACGCTGCACAGTCCGGGACGCGGCGCTGAAAATGGATGAATGGTTTGAGGTCACGAAGCTGGAGATAGGGGAGAGTAAAATGATTGCAGTAGAAACTTCGCCAACGGGTGGCGACGATTCAGCGGCATCTCTTATCGAAGAAGTTGAAACGCACGTTGCACGCGCCCTCCATCACGCCGCTCTTGCTGAAGCCAAGTTCTCGGCTCTCAAACAACTCCTTGCCGTTCGTTAATTCCCTTCACCGCTAGTTAGAAAATTCCACCAATTCGCTTGTTCAAAAGTCGTCTCTCGGCGACTCCATGTAAGGTCTGTTCTGCGCTTGTCGCAGACGTAACACCGAAATGAAAGGAGCTGATATGAACACATCAGAAGGATTGGAATACGGGACAGCCGTTATTGAGCCAGAGGTATTGCCGCCGGTTAGCGGTACGCTTCTCTCAGATAGTCGCAAGACACAGAAAATGACGCGCGCGGAACTTTCAATCATTGAAACGCCGCAAGCGACCGACACTTTTCAGCCAATACCACACGCGAGGCTTATTGACAGCCTCGAAGAGTCGTTAGCTTTCCGGCATATTCAGATCGTGCGCGACGAGTACGCGGTATCGCCTGATGGTATGAGACTCTTCGGGCTTCTAGAATTGAACGCTGAATTTCAAGGGGTACGCTTCGCCATCGGACTGAGGAACGCCAACGATAAATCCATGCGTCTTGGTATGGTCGCTGGTTATAGGGTCTTTGTCTGCGACAATATGGCGCTCGGCGGCGATTTCAAACCGATGCTCGCTAAACACTCGAAGCATTTCGATTTAGTCGAGTCGGTCTCAATCGGCGTTGATCGGATTCAGCGGGGCTTTCAGCCGCTTCGGGAGACGATTGACAGGATGCGGGCACGGTATCTTTCAATGGACGATGCACGCTCAATCATTTATCGAGGGTTCATGGAGAATCGCTTTCCGGTGAAGCTTTTGAAAACGGTGCATCGTGAATTCTTCGTTGCTCCTTCGCATGAAGAATTCAAACAGGCAACGATGTGGAGTTTGTCCAACGCCTTTACCACCGCGTTCAAAGAACTCGCTCCGGTGCGCCAGTACGAAATGACCGCGAGACTCGGCAAGTTTCTACAATCCTATGCTCAATCCTGACGAGGTTAGAGCAACTGCTACAACAAAAAGCGTGAGAATAAAATCTCACGCTTTAATTTTAACTATGCGCCTAGCTGCATAGGCGCATAGACGAAAATACTATCATCGTTGTTTAGAAAGCCATTGGCTCAATAACTCTTCAACGAGGCTGCTGAAATCAAGGTCTTTTCGCTTGAACAGTTTTTCCTTTACATCTTCATTAATAGTTTTGGGGATATAGGCAAACACGCCGATATAACTAGGATTGCTTCTGCGTCCGGTGGTGCGCGCCCGGACGATTGGCGTTTTAGTCGCCGCTTTTTTAACTGTGCGTTTCGCTGGTTGTTTAGCAGGGGATTGCTCTTTGCGTTTCGCTTCTTGAAATAAGTCCTTAAATTTACTCATGCTGTCCATTTATCTCCTTTCCGATAGCTTCATAATCGCGCCACGCCTCATTAGCTTTCGGGTCGCGGGTCTCGCTGACAATTACGCCGTCTAAGGCTGCTTTCTTAAATGCCGTATAACGCCGTATATGCCCCGTAAAGAGCGGCAAACCTTCTGAGGCGATCATTTCCCTAGCTTCGCTCGTATCGTGTGCTGGCGGCGGCGGTGTGATCGTTAAAAGAACTTTATAGCGATCTGTCCCTAGTTGCTTGAGAGTCGCCAGCATATCTAAGAGCGCCTGAAGCGAAAGCGCGTCCGGCGTTGTCGGGATGATAAGCAAATCGCAGCCTTCAACAATCGTTTTCAAATCGTCGTCGGTTGGTCGGGCTTGCGTGTCAATAACAACATGCTCGTATTGTCGAACGGCGCGCACGGCGGCGCGTTCATCAACCACTTGGAATGGAAGTTTGCCTTTCCGCGCCCACTTCAAGCAGCTACGGTTCGGGTCGCCATCCACAAGCAATATCGGGGCGTGCTGCTGCATATATGCGCCGACATGCACGGCGGTTGTCGTTTTGCCGACGCCGCCTTTGAAGCTGGCAACCGTAATAATCATGCGTTGAGCATAACAAATGGCTATGCGCCTATGCAACTAAGTGCCTAAATTTATAAAACATCTTGATAATCTATGAACGATCCACCCGCTGTATATATGATCGCTAGCAAGCTTAAAACCCTTTTATATATGGACACGAAAAATCCCCCTAGAGTCTTAGACTCTAGGGGGATTTTTTAGGCGTGCATCCGACCCTAATACGTAACTTCTATTGAGCGCGGGCGTCGGTCGGGTTGTAGTCCTTGAGTAACAAGATGGTTGGCAATTAATTGCTTGATGATCTCTCCTTTCGGAACCCCTACCTTTAACGAATAGACTTCCAAGTTTTCGTCTAGCGCAACCGGCAGAACAACAGTGGTTCGCGCGCTATTAGCACTGGCTACGACCGAGCGCGTTGCGGTGTTGCCTGCGTGTTGTTCAATGCCGTTGCCGTTTGAAGAGACGTTGTTTTCATTTGCCTGCGCTGTTGCGTCTCCAGTGGATCGAGATGTTGTCTTTCTCATTACATAAATTCCTCCATCAAGAATAGTTGTCATTGTAGTTATGTGCAAAGTGTACACAACTCATTTTTCGTCTGGATTAAACGTTCTTAATCAGACACATAAACAAACACTAGCATAAACGTAAGAACACTTCAAGTAACACCTTAACGTGAATTCGTTTTGCACATTTACATATTTGTGTCATATTAATAAAAACACATTGCGAAAACGAAAATACATTGTAAATTGTCAAGTGATGTGTATAATATTGTCAATTTCCGAGACAACCCAAGACCAAATAGGGAGGCTGAAATGACAGGAAACAATCAAATAATCGCAACTTTGCCGAACGAAAAAAACGTCGGGCTTCAACACTTGATTCAAATCACCAAAGAGGAAATAGACAAACGCAATTCCATTAGTCTTGCGCTACGAAAACGCATCGCGGCTATTCGTGCGGAGTTTCGTTCGCTAGCGCACTTGTTCGACCTGCCCGAGCGATTTTTGCCGGGTTTCGAGGTTGGGACATGGCGTCACGATGGTTTGACAAGCAAAGCGCGCGGCTACCATGTTGCATCGCTCTCTGCCACTTTAGTGGCGATAGTCTTCGGCACATACTTTTCAATCACAACACTTGAGGCGCAGTCATACCTTGTGCTTGTGGGAACGTGCATCACGGTCACTATCGCGTTGGGCGTCATCTTCAGTGGTGCTTTTCGATTTTTGCTTAATGCTCACCGCGACAATCCACAGGCACCGCGAAACATCTGGTGGGTTATACTAATCGGATTTGTCTTGTTTTGCATCGCTCTGGGCGTATGGTCGTGGTTGCGCTTTCAAGGCAAAGCAATCGGTGATCCGCTACTGGGCGGTTTGGCACTAACAATCGAATTTGGCGCGTTAATTGTCGCCGGGGGCTTTGACACCGCCTATCACGTTTACAGATGGAGTGATGAGCTACACAAAAAAGACGTGGCTCTTCAAAAGCGGCTTGATGCCAATGAAAACAAAATTGCTGAACTTTTTGTACAAGTTGAAGAATTAAAGCACCGTCTTACTTTGTCTCAATCGTTAGTAACAACAACCGGGCCGGTCAATTATTAACAATCAACGGGAGGATGGAAATGAGACTGTCACTTAATCCGCTAATGGTGCTGGCTGCCATCGTTGTTACGACGGCGAGTGGCTGCGAATCGAATATCCCAACAAAGAAGATTTCGGCGAACGACGGAAATACAACGACTGTTAATGCCACGACCGCGCCAGCGCAAGGACTTCCTATGCTGGCGACGTATTGTGATAAGAGCGGCAGTGAGAGCGACCGTGAAATTGAAGCTGCCGCCCCTGATATAACTCGGTCATTAGCGTCAAATGCGCGGAAAATTTCAGGCGTTGAAGTAGTGCGTTTCGCTGACGGAAACAGCTCAATCTGGGCTGCGCCTACTAAAAATTTCTATTGGGGTTCGCCGCCAACGCTTAAAGAATTTGACCCTGACCTCGAACATGCGCCAAACGAGGCGAAGATGTTTACAAGAAAACGGGAGGAATACATCAACCAAAAACGCGAAGCGTTTAACTCCGCCGCCACAAAATCTGAGAACGACTACAAATCAACAGTTGATTACGAGTTGACGCAACTTCGTTCGTATCTAGTCGAAAAACCAACAGCCAAAGCCCAATGCACTAGGTTCAGGAGTTTAGCGCAACGTATTGAACGTGAAGGGTTGGATCATAACTTAGTCATTACTGATGGTTGGAATGATTGCCCGGAAGAACGCGGCGGAAAAATGACGCCCGTAAAAGTGAAAGGCAAAATCGGCATTGTTTTAGTGACACGGCAGAATGATGGATCGAAAGACGATCAAGACTTTCTACGCCGGGAAAGTTTTTTACACCAAATATTCCCTGACGCAAAAATCTTTCCATCATTTCAAGCAGCGAAAGCTGTAGAAGCGGCGTTAGAATAAGAATATCACAAGTCTGCCTATGCGCCTATTCAACTAGGCGCATAGGCAAAAACAAACAAAACAGAAACAAAGGACAGCAACAATAAACAAAATTTGGTTCGTGCCCGCTCATTATGGGGGTGGGTGGGCAAGCCTTCCCGCCAAAAAAAGAATCAGCGCACAAGTTGCCTCGTGCGCTGTCATCTCTATCCATCGCCTGAAAGGTGATGCTGTTATTGTACTACTTCTTCGCTGCGTTCGCTCTTGAATTGCGCGATCACCTCGTCAA
>MWWH01000086.1_pt1 | contig 22792 bp, 30 predicted proteins | sample 1047231 | NCBI WGS metagenome assembly MWWH01 (sample SAMN06349967, study PRJNA376086) | soil metagenome | isolation source: MG3-2 sample Antarctic (ecotone) soil | place: Antarctica | collected 2015-01-13 | reverse complement strand
AGTGGGCTGGTTTGAATTTGTGAGGCCGGTCATAGCTGCCGTTGATTTTCAAATGAGCTTGCTACTCCGAAGACACTCATCAAGAGCACGTCTCAGGCCGTCAACGCCGGGGCGTGCTCTTTGTGTGGCTGGCGATTGGGTCTGGAGACGACCAGCTGCGCCAGAGAGTTTTGATGTTCTCTGGTGCAGCCCCTTTTTTTGTTCGCCCATTTTCAGTATCAAGCCCACGCGCGCAGGGATTCAATGGGCAATAGTGTAGTTCGAACTACACTATTGAAATCACGCCCACACAGGCAGGGATTCGATTCAACACTCGGCAACTTCCGTGTCTCCAATTGGAGACACCGTGAGTTGAGATTCATCCTTGAAAACTTCCCCCATGGGGGACAAATAAAAAGCGGCGAAGCCTTTTGGAAGCCTCGCCGCCTTCATCTCACAAGTTTTCACGTGTGAGGCGCGCGGCGACCTGTCGAATTCATGGCTCGCCAAACATGGCTTAGTGTGGGGAGAAAATGAAAACGGGGTTGATTTTATGGCTCAACCCCGCGAAAGCTCGCGTGAGACGACCCAAGAGGCCGACTCAAGACACGACTCAATTATATCTCAGGAAGATGGAGACAGCAATGACTCGCTCAAGATGGCACGAGCCGAGCAAGCGATAGCGAAGAAGCAGACTGAGACGCCAGAGTTCAAGCGATTCTTCGGCGATTGGGACGCCGCTGCTAAGGTGAAGCCGGCAACCAAACCGTCTCTTCTGGTACAGAACCAATGACAGTTCCCGAAACCGACTTCGATAAGAAGTTATCACAATTTAGCGCGGGCGGGGCAGCAACCAGGGCGAACATTCCGCAACCGTTGCGGAATGTGCAAACGAGTTGGGCGTAGCAGAGCGAACCGCCGAACGCCGCATCGCCCTTGCCGACGCCTACGAAGCACGACCGCTCGACCTAAAGAGAAAGGTTGACAAGCCTTGAATGCCGCTTACAGGCTCGCGTGTGGCTGCGTTTCAGGTGTGAATAGGTATCACGGCATAGGTTAAATGCTTGTAGGGCAAATATAGGGCAAGTTTTCAGTATCACGCCCACGCACGCAAGGATTCAATGTCGGCGTTGACTTCATACCACCATTGGTATAATTTATCTTTCGCAAGGGCTTGTTGCTCTTCCCCCGCATTTGCAATGTGGGTAGGTTGAGCCACAGGCTCTTGCAACACTGCTACATCGGTTAAGTGGTGGTCATAATGGCCGTCAATGTTTGCGTCCTCACGCACTGTCAACCGAACGATATATTCCCGTCCATCAAGCCCCACGCGCACGTCAACACTCTTGAAGCCTTGAATGCTGCTTACAGGCTCGCGTGTGGCTGCGTTTCAGGTGTGAATAGGTATCACGGCATGGGCAAATAGCTTACAGGGCAAATGTAGCTTAAAATAGAAGGTAGCGAGCAGGATTTGTGGTTAGCGAAAAGTCGGCAAAGGGTATTTGTTCGCGCTCCGGTTCAATGAGTTGTTAGGCGTTTCCGGGTTCATCGGAGTTGAAGGTAATCGGGTAGTGTCCGCGCAGCCACAGATTCTCCTATTGATGGGGCTCGGGTAAGACCGCCGCTTTTAGATGTCGAAAGCCACGTCGGAAACAGAACACCCCGACGCCTACGAACGCGCCGCCGAGAAGCACCTCGAGCACGACCACGCTGCCCCTTTGGGTCGCTCCCGGCATCACGACCGTGGGCGGGTGCCACCAGTGTCTCACCGCGGCGTGCTCCGGCCAGTACCAGACAGTCAAGCGACGGCCTTCGACCTCGCTCCGTAATGGCACGCGCCGGCCCGTGACATCCTTCGGATCCACGAATTGCCTGACGGCGATGTAAGTGTCGCTCGTCTGGATTGACTCGCCGCTCGGATGGATTACGCCCTCGATAAAGCGGCCTTGGCCCTTTTCACCGGGCTTAGGCTGGAAGCGTGTCACTTCGAGTTCCGCCGCCACGTAGTAGTCGGCATATAGCCATAGATTCAATGGCCGCGCGGCTGCCAAGAACCAGACGGCCCCGATCAGAAGGGCGAGTAATCCCAGCCCTAGCCACTTTAGTCCGACCCACGGGGAAGTTGCCATGTCCACCTCGAATTACAGGAGACGAGTGGAAACGCCTAACGGTTGAGATGACGTGGGGCGAAACCGAATTCACGCAAGCCGAAAGAAACCACGCAACGTGAAAAGAAAGTCGCTGTTTCGCCCTCACGTCCAATGAGTTGTTCGGCGGCGCGTTACGCTAAAAGTCGGCACCCGCGTGGTCACATTATTGAACGATGACTATGCAAGCAATTACGCCAATTACTCTCAGGTAACTAATAATCTTAACGGAATAAAAAACGGCTTGATGTCGGCTCAGTTTGATCCGAACTGCTTAAGGCACCGTCGGCGCCGTTTATGTTTAAGGCTCTGCGCAAGCAGGTCAAGGCCTACCCGGTCAATCCTCTCGACCGCCTCGACCTCCTGCGCCGTCAGCCCTGCTTTCATGGACTCACCCCGTGGGTCAGCGAGGAATTTTGCCCGCGCGCTTTCGTCAACATAAAGCTTCGCGAGAAAAGCCTCGAAGCGTGATGCGCTCATGCCGCCGCTTCCTCCTCTGATGCCGAAATCAGCCTTGCGCGCCCCTGGGCCAACGCCTGCCGCGCTCGATCAAGTTGATGCAGCAGACAGTCGATGGAGGGGAAATCGCCGTCCCGCTCAAGAATCACCGTCAGGGCACGCGGCGCGCGCGCGCCGACTTCTGCGAGCAGGTCGTAAACCGGGTCCGGAACATCGTGAAGATGGTCGTCGAGCAAGCGACGCGCGCCGCGAGCACCAATCCATTTCCCACCCGCCAGGTGAATCGCGGCAATGCGCTCCGGAAGGATGTGCGCGATGAAGTCTACAGGGTCGAAGTTGAAGTTAAGCGCGTTCGCATAAAGATTATGTAAGTCCAAGAGAAGATCGCTGTTTGAGCCGCACACGATCTCGGAGACCCACGTTGCTTCGTCGCGGTCGCTTCCTGGCGGATCGATCAACGTGGCGACATTCTCGACTTGCGGTGCGGTACCGATAACAAGTTGGGCGTAGGCGAGGTTTGCCAAAGCTCCGTCGATGGTCGCCGCAGTGCGAGGCGGGGCTGCGAGATGTCCGATTTCTGTGCCACCACCCCGCACAAAGGCCAGATGTTCTGACCATGAAACCGGCGCCACTTCCTGGCAGAGTCGGGCCATCCTTTCGAGCCGCTTCGTCTCGACGGCGACAGATGAGGCTAGGCCGAGTGATACGCCGTGCAGCGTGACCGGCGTCTGGGCCGCGAGGGTTCGCAGTGCCCGACGTTGAAGGCGCGAGGCGTCAAAGAAGTCATCCGCGATCACCTCGACAATATCAACCCTGTCCAGATTCGACAGAATCCCGGTCGCAAGTGCGGGCCGCCATCCAAGGCCAACACGATCTCTCAACCCCGTCATACTCATTAGCTGCCACACCCTCCACAGCCGCCGCAGCCGCCGCCTCCGCCGCAGGAACTCCCGCAGGAACTGCCGCAAGATGAGCCACAAGATGAGCCGGTGGCGGCTTTCTGCGGACGGGGAAAGAGCGCTTTCGTGTATGCGAAAGCATCGCCCGCCAGCGTGTCAATGCCAAAGGCTGCCGCCAGCATCATCGCTTCAATCGTCGCGCCGCCGGGGCGAATGAACGTAGCTCTCTCCTTCAAACCGGCGTAAAGCGTCTGAATGTCCGCAAGCAAGGCCTTGCCTCTGGATGTCAGCCGCGGAGACAATACTTTAACCGCCACCACAATCGCTATAATCGCCAGAATGACCAGGAAAATAATATTGGTTCGCCCACGTCCGAGAGCGATAAAAACTTTAATGCCAGCGACCCCGCCGAGGATGAAGAAGGCCAAGACTGTGAGCACCAGGCGTACTTGCTCCACCGACTCGTCAGGCAGGAGGCGATCTCTTTTCAGCGTTTCCTGATATGGATCGCATGCCAGTTCCAACGTCATATCTTCAAAAATCGAGTTCGCCTCGGCAGGCATCACGAACTTCTCCATCAACGCTTTATCAAGCGGCCTGCGAACCCGATCCGGTTCGGCATTACTGGCACGTTCAATCCGCGTCCCATCGTAGATGAGAAGGCCTCTGTCAATGAGCGAGACCAGCGCGACACGTAGTGCCTCATTTTTCCCACCGCGCAAGTAGGCGATTAAATACGGGTCGCTGAGGTCTATCTTTGGCGCGCTTGTGGATTCCAACTTACGGCGCAGGAGAACGAGAGCAGCGATGACAGCAACGGAGAAGATAAAGTAGAAAAGCAGAAATTCCGGGCCGCGCAGGTCGAAAGGGTTCACGTCCATTACCTCACGAGAGGGCAGCAGCCCGCGTCCACATCAAGCGGGCCAACTCAATAAGATGGAAGAGGGTCGGTGCGGCCACTCCGGGCGCCAAGGTTTGCTTCTGCCTGGCTTCGGAGATACGAGAGATTTCTTCCGCTCGCTTGGCTCCGTCCGGCAACGAAGCCGCAACCTGATGAAGAGCTTCTTTGGGCGACGCTGTTAGTCCTCCCTCTAGTTCCAGCAGGGCTGCCGCGCATGAGCGGAGCGGCCCGGCCATGTCAGCTATCATGGCCACGAGTTGTTCTTCGCGCAGACTGCGCGCGATATAGGCTTCGCGCAGGCGCAGTGTCAGATTCAGCAGTGTCTGTTTCAGCCGGACGATGGCGTCACCGCGCGAGATGGAGAGCCCGGCGAACGGATCGTCGCCATATAGCACGCGCCGCCGCCTGATGATATCCGCAAACTTAACTGCAAAGGCTGCAATCGCTGGTTGCAGCTCTGGCTCCAGCAGGAACATCGTCCTCAGCCGGATTGCCGCTTGGGCCAGCCGGAGCGGTTCGCGAAGTTGATCCGCTTTATTCTGCTCGAAGGCGGATAGCACGAGCAAAACGTTGACGTCAGACGTCACCCGCAGCTTCCCCTCGGCACCGCTGCCATAGAGCACGACGGCGCGCAGGTCAGTATCAAAAGCCCTGCGGGCCTCTCCGACGAATTCAGTCAAAGCGCGATCGACGTTCGGCATGAGTGTGGTGATAAATTCGGTGTCCATGCTGGCAAATTCTATGGCCGCTGCTGAAGGCGGTCAAGGACTCTTCTATCTCAAACAGCAAATAGAGCCCACGTCTCAACCAACCGCTTTGAGGTTTTACTGCACTGTTATAGATCTTACTCTCAGGTCTCATTCTACAGGCAAACTGCTACGGAGGCGAAAGACGCCGAACGCCCGGCATCACCCGCCGCGCATTCAATGTGATGAGCGGCAAGTTCTCGATGAAAGCCGCGCTATTCGCGGTCGGGTGCATGCCGTTGTTAGGCTTCGCCTTCGGGATACCACGAGAAGCCTGTATTAACATTCTTCTCAGCTTTAGACCTTTCAATTTCTTCAATCTCTTCGGCATAGAGCATCGGTGGGTCATCCCGCTCGTTGAGAACATTTCCCTCCAAGCGCGAATCCGCCCGGATTAAAGCCACCGCAGCCAATTCTGCTTCCTCAGGGTTTTGGGCATCAACCACACGCGTCACATAGAATCCTAATTTCTGAAGCTGCCCATCAAAATTGAGCAGGAAATTTTCCCCAGTCATTAGGACACGATACTTGTACATAGATTCCCTACAATTAGAAGCCTAACGCCCGGCATCACCCGCCGCGCACACAACTTCGATACGGCCAAGTCTTGCGGATGACAGCCGCGCTATTGCGGGTCGGGTGCATGCCGTTGTTATGTTGGAGCGCATTCTTTCCGCCGCGCCGAACGCCTGAGACATTGGAGCGGCAATCTGATAGCTGACGCCGAATGCCATGTGCTTTCTTCTTGGGTCGATTCAACTCGCATCGCCATTCAACCAACCTCTCGAATTATTCACACAAGCTGCGTGACATTCAATTGAGGCGCGGCGGGAAGCGACTATCAATCAACCTGAAGCGGAGACATAACGCTCGAATTAACGCGGCGGGAAAAATTGCCGAGCAGCATCCGAGTTTGCCAATGACATCCGAGCTATATCCGCTCGCGTTGAATGAGTTGTTAGACGGCCCTTTCCAGATTAGATTGCTCTACGACTGCACTATTCCCAGCCTTGAATTCAACTCCGTAAATCGGCACTGGGTCAATGCCTATAAGTGCAACAACCCGCGCTACCTCGCCAGCATGATCACCGCGCTTAATGAGAATCATATCGCTAAACCGGTAATCTACACCTGAAAGCGCACCCTCTACCCACATGCCCTCTAGTTCATACTGATTCACAAATTCACCTCCGGTATGCGAAGCGGTCTAACGCCCGAATTAACGCGGCGGCAATCAACTGCGCGACCATCCAAGTTGACGATGAGAGGAAAGCTCATTCCGCTCCGGTTGAATGAGTTGTTAGGCGCGGCATCACTAAGAAAAGCGCCTGTCTTTTCCCCAACGAGTCGCTATGGAAGCACTCTTATAGCTCAACAATACATACGGTATGCAAAACAATAGACCATCCCACAGAAAGTAGAAATTTGGCTGTACCAATGAGTAAAGTAAGAGAGGGATCAGGCTGATTACCGCAAGCTTACCAACGCCTCGCTCGTTTCTTGTATTAAGAATGCCAACTGAGACACTAACTGTCAAAACTATAATGGTATTGAACAGGAGTTTATGCCACCAGAAAGCTCTCCAGGTTAGCTTGGGCAAGTCCCCGCCATATTTCTCTAAGTATCTACCCCAGACGCCGGTTTGTATCTGTTCTGTTGTCAGATGGCTGGTTTCTTTATGAAAGATGTAATAGGGAATGGTGTACCACTTGAGCCACTCAAAAAAAGCAATGAGCAGAAAACTCAGCAATACTCCGCAGATAATAGTAAGAACTTTTCTCTTCATATTTGTAACTTAGAACTCGTCATTCCGGTAGCGCCTAACGCCCGAATTAACGCGGCGGGAAGCATCTACGAACTGATTCAAGTTGTCGATGAAATTCAAGCTATTTCCGCTCGCGTTGAATGAGTTGTTAGACAGCAGCCAGGGCATCATTTCGCAGCCAACCTCTTATCACTCGGTAACATTGGCATTATCACTTGCCCTTGCGCCACCTGCACCATATCACGATTCAAGATGTGAATATTTGCTCTGAGTACCCAAGGCCAGAGAGTCTCACCCTCATCACTAAAACTTTTTAAGAGCGCCTCTAATCTAAAATCTGTGAGTTTGATTTGGCTTTTCCCTCCTTTAGCCATATAGGGCACAACTTCCATTTTAAGATCATCGAACGTGACCATGCGCGCCCATGAGACTTCATTCATTATCTTATTCACATCACCATTATGTAGGTATGTCGGCGCAACAATAAACTCCACTGTCGCCAAAGCCATGAAGTCACCATCTTGTACGGAAGAGTCGCTTACATTTTCTAATTGGCAAACGATGTCGAATGTTTGAGGATGTGGGATATTTGGATCGGATGTATCCTTCCACCTCTCAAGTTTGACATAATTTTTCTGGTTCTGTCCCCACCAAGCAAATATTTCAACAGAATTAATGCGCAACACCACTTTTCTCTCGGCAGGGGGAACATTCGGCGGGCTATCCGCAGTACCAATATTTCTAGCACAACTCGATGCAAATATCGTTGCGGTCACCAGAGCAATTATGTTTACGGCTTTCGCTATTCTCACTTTATTATTCAAGTAGCTGCGGTCTAACTACAATTAGACCGGATCAATCGGCCTAACATACCAAAATAGTATCAATTACCGCAGCCTTCGGTCTAAACTGCCAATCCAGCCTGTTTTACCGCAACGTTCGGTCTAATACATCTGGGAGTTGAGTTTTACCGCTAATCCAGGTTGAGCACAATGGTGTAGCTCAGAAGTCAGGAGAGCGGAATGCGTCTGATTACGGATACTTAATATGGCTTAACTAAATGCCATAATGACGGAATGGACATTATCGGACTGACTTTCCCCTGATAATGAAAACGCTGCCAGCTTTCAGACCAAAAGCGCAAGATGTAGGCACACGTTTCTATGCAATCCATAAGCCCTGCTTATCGCAGATCATCCATTTTCAATATCACGGTGAACTGCGTCCCACATCAAGATGTAGTAGTCAGTGTGCCGCCGATCCGCGCCTTTTTTTACGTGATGGATTTCCGTCAAGCCTCGCTAAGGATCAACACTTCGCCAGCGACCCATATCAAGAGGTGAGAGCCTTCAACGTCCGCACATTGTTTACTCTTTTCGCGGTGCTCGCTGCTTCTGTGCGTGATTCCATCAACCGCGTCGCTGCTGTCAGCGCCCGTACCTTCGCCAACGTTTCAACCGCGCGCGTGTACCGCCTTTGCGCCGCCGTCAAACGCTTCTCCCAATAGATGCCAGCCGTCAAGGTATGCTCGCCGCTAGTGTTTGAAGTGTAGCCATGCTCCACCAGATTCAACCGCAGCCAGCACAGCGCGACGTGCGAGATAAGTAATTGCTCCGCTTCCGGGGCATCGTTATAACCCAAGTCCAGGCGCGTCTGCCTTAATCGTTCGCTCCAACATTCCCGCAGCGCGGGAGTCAGAAAAGAGGTGCGAGAGAGCATTGTCAATTCCGCAGCTTGCGCGATGCCGCCCACCATGCGCCATAACGCTAGAGCGCGATGATCCGAAAGCATCTTGCGGAGTTCTTCAACGTCCGCCGTGCGTGGATCGTTTTTGTTCGTCTTTTGAACAAGCCCCAAAAACCGCTTCCTGATTTGATCTTTGTTTGGAGGTTCGCTGGTCGCTATTGCGTTGGTTTTCTTAGCCATTACGTTGAAATCTCCACTGTCGTTTATGCGTGTGGTATCCGGCGGCCAACAGCACGCCCGTTGCTATCGCGTCCATCATTTCTGCGAGATCGTTAAGTTCCGCTTCTTGCGCTTGCCATCGCTCGCGCTCCAGACCCGCCAGGATGCGCTTCCCTTCCTGCTCATCGCTTTGCATGGCGTCGAGCTGCGCGATCAGCCGGGACGTCTCACCGGCCCCGACGTATACGCTCCGCACGCGAGTGCCTTCGCGCTCTTTGCGGTAGTAATACTCACGCCCGCCTCTCTTCTCCCATCCCATTGTGCTACACCTTTTCTCTTGCCCCGCTCTCTTTAGTGTGGACAATTAGCCTGGCCAAAACTCATTACATCCCCCGCCTGGCGTTTCAAAACCTTTCAAAAGTTTTCATCCCCACTGGCCGGACGGTTGCGGGCGGTTCGCGTTCATCGAGGACATCCTCTGCTCACGCTCGCGCCGCTCGGCTTCCCTGCGCTGTTCTTCAGCCTCTTTCGCTATTACTTCAGCCTTCGCCTTCTCTTCATATTCAGCGATCCGCGCCGCTGTCTCCGGCAACGGGGCGTCAAAGATGATCCGTTCGAGCGCACCCCAAGCACGCCACCGCTCCATCTCGTCGGACGCCGAGCTCCACGTGTAGAACTTGTAGGCGATCTTCTTCTCCAACTCGAAAATGTGCTGGAACGGCTGGCCGTGCTTGGCCTTCATTTCCTTATGCCAGCGCCCATAGAGTTCGCCGATCTCTTCGGTCAGGCGTTGGCGTAGTTTCTGCTCAGGCGTCGGTTTCTCTGCGCGCTGGCGTGAGGCCGCAGCCCTGCGTTTCTTCTCTTTTCGTTCGCCCTCTTCCGGCGAGCGGTTGCGACACTGGCGCACCCATACACCAACAGCGCCCGCTTTTTCGTCCGTATAGAACATTTCCTCGTCGCTGTAAGAGTGGTAGAGGCGCTGAACGCGATCTTGAGGCTCGTCGCCCTGCGGCAACTGTGTGTGATATTGATTGCCACAGAACCGGCATGTTTTCTTCACCTGCCCGGGCTTGTTATGTGAGGCTGCGAAGGCGGAGGCCACAGGTGGAGACGAACGCAGGATCAGACGGCAGAGCGCGCACCACTTCCCTTTACCGGCAGCCTGCTCCAGCTTTTTAAGTCGCGCAGTGAGATTCATTCCTCATCCTCTTCGTCGTCGTCGCCCTTGTCTCGCGCAATGGCATCTTGATCAGCCTTCTTCGTCACGTAGTCTTCGAGCGCAGCGAGGCGCTGTTGCAGATCGCCCAACTCGACAGATTTGACTGACAACTCGATGATCGTGCGGGCAGCGGTCACGCGGGCGCTGGCCGGAGCCTGCTTGTCGTCGGCCACGTCGCGCAGCACACAAGCTGCGTGCTCGGCGTCGTTCTGCAAACGGACCATCGCGCACTCGACCAGCTCGCGCCGCGCCTCACGATAGCGAAGAGAGAAGACCGGATCGCGCAGGTAACGCCAGAGCGTCGGCATGGAGACGCCGGCTGAGAGAGCGGACTCTTTCAGAGTTTTGTGTGAGAGCAGAGACAGGAGCGCCGCCTCTTGCTTTTCTGGGAGTGGATTATCTTGATCGTCGGTCAGATGCTCGTCCTTAATTTTCTCTTTTACTGCCTTCGACATGACTCTTTAACCTCTATTTCTTGGCATTCATGGAATGGAGAAATCTGCTCGCGTCGCATTGATTCTTTGTGATTTTGCTCCTGCTCTCTTTACCTTAAAGCTTTGGCTGCCATGTTGCTTCGTCGCGCAGGTTCCACACATTATTTATCAGCCTTTTCATCTCTTCAGGATCAATTTTAGGAAAACATCGCTCGCGATTGGCTTTTTGGAGCGCAGCATGTATTACCGTGTAGCTACTGCCATGCGCCCGCAGCGAGCGTCCGTAGGCGAATAGGTGATCGTTTCGGCCTATGCCGACGTCTTCGACCGATGGATTGTGTCGCTTCGTATCAGGATGATAAATAACCTCTGGCAGAATGAAAGAAGAGGTGCGTTTGCGCTCCGCGCCCCGCGCTTTTTGTTTTTCCGTAGGCTGCTGGTTGAGGTTATTGCGTAAAAGCTCAACCAGTGTGACCGGAACTCTTGTCGGAGTAGCTAAATTGTCCCATTCGTATTTGAGGCCAGTTTTATGTATGGACGGTGGCAAAATAAGCCAACTGCCGGGTGCTCTTATATCTACATTCGCCTTGATCCGTGATGCGGTTGTCCTGAAGAGTTCGTGAGCTAAGAAGTAAAAGTGTGCGCCGCGCGGGGTTGCACAGGTCAGCGTCTTGGGAACAGCGTCGCCAAAAATCTCTTCTTTCGCCTGAAGATCGTCGAAGTCTACGACCATCAGGCCATCAGGCAACCAGACTCCTACATTGTCATCGGGGTGTTCATAGAAATAATCAATGAGTTTGTCGTGCTTGTCTTCAAAGCACGAGGCCCATTTACTTTTGGAGAGTTTGGGGTGTTTTCCAATCCGTCCGCATTTTCTGCCATCACGACAGGAACATGATGTAGTGCCATCTTCAAAAATAGGGTTATACGCCGGGCATACCTGCCAGCCCGATTTGAAGTAGTGGCTGACGAGGTCGAGTCGGTCGAACTCTCCGAACTCTTTCCACAGCGTCAGAGCTGACAATCGCACACGGGAAAGTTTCGCGCCCGGCATTCTCTTCCCGTCACGATCACGCACAGAGCCACCAGGAGGACGGGGGGTGCTTTGTCTAGGTTCTAGTTTCGCTCGAACCAGCGTAATTCTGTGGCGTGGATTAGTTCTCTTCCCATTAGCCCTTTTATCAATATGAATGATGCCGAGTGCGTACAATAAGTGTTTGTGGTTGTGCGCGGTCTGGATAGCCATACCGCAATCAGCAGCCATATTTTTAATTGACTTAAAGCAGGAGTGGTCTCGGCTGTTGCGGCATATATCTTTGATATGGTTGAGCAACACAGCAGCCTTTTTAGGCAGTTCTGAACCTACTGCGGGTGGAGGCTTATCCTCAATGCCTGCATGGGAAGTATGGAATCGTTTCATAAGCTCAGTCTCTCCTGAGAAACCTGACAGCCTATGGCAAGATTCACTTTCTTTGCAGGTGCTCGCTGTCAGAGATTAACGAACTTAAAATCAATAGAGCGTAGATCGTAACTATGCTCGGTAAAACTTTCTTGCACCGTACGCTCTCATCTATTTCAACACAGCAAATTATATCACATCGTATTCACGCACGGCACTTAGTTTCAGACGTGACGCACAATATATTGCGAACTGCTATGAGTTCTCGCTCGATATCTTGTGATCCATCAGGACGATAGGTTTTAAAAAGTATTGATGGGTTCGTATTGTTATGCTAAAGTTCTGCGTCTTAGATGGAGGGAGTTATGAATAGACCGGATGATTTAATCAAAACTGCTGAAGCACAGAGACTTTTAGCAGTAGGCAAGGTGAAGATGGCGCAGCTTATCAAGGATGGGATTGTGCGCTACTACACCAGCCCACTTGATAAGAGAGTAAAACTTGTGAGCCGCGCGGAGATATTAGTTCTCAAGAATGAGGTACGAGAGGCAGCATGAAAATTATTGCTATTGCCAATCAAAAAGGCGGAGTGGGTAAAAGTACAACTGCCGCGACCGTCGCTACTGAACTCGCTATCCGTGAGTACGAAACTCTTTTGATTGATGCCGACCCCCAGGGAAATGCCACGCAAATCTTTTTCAGCCCCGAACTCGTCACCTCCACACTCTCTGATGTCTTGATTGGGGGAGGAAACGACCCGGCGGCTTCCCTGTTGGAAAAAGGCTTGACCACGGCCATCCCGCATTTAGACATGGTGGCGGCGACAATCAAGTTGGCCAACTTCGAGCGAGAGAGCCCACTGGCAATCACAAAACTACGCACGGCGCTTAAGAACGTACAGGATAGATATGATTTTGCCATCATAGATACGCCGCCCAATTTAGGACTTCTGCTCACTTCTACACTCGCCGCAGCGGATTACGTTATTATCCCGGTCAAAGCAGCTCCCTTCGCCCTCTACGGCTTTGACGACCTGATGGATGCCATTAACGGGGCCAGAAGCTTTAACGAGCGTCTTAAAATCCTGGGAACCGTTTGCACTATGTTTGATAAGCGAATGAATGTGTCCGGCACTTCCCTTCTGGAATTACGAGAAAAGTCCGGCGAGCTTCTATTTAATACAGTCATTCATTCCCAAGCCAAGCTGGAAGAGTCCCCTTTCGTCCACCAGCCTATTCAGGTCTACGCGCCCAACACACGCGGGGCTATACAGTATTCGGAACTGACTGACGAAATCTTAGAGCGCATTGGCGTGGCGGCGAAAGCTCCACACCTGAGCGTGGTAGCCAATCAATGAACCAAACGAAGCCAAAGCCGACGAAGGCGAGGATGGAACTGCGCGAGCCGGCGAAGCCGCTGGCCGATATTCCGATCAAGCCGCTCGATCCAGACCACCCTGCGGCACGGATATTTAGCCAAGCATTGCAGCTCCCCTCAAAATCTGAACCCCTTACGATTTCTGAACCCGTTCAGGAAATAACCCCTGTTGAAATCCAAACCCCTTCAGAAATTACCCCTGCACCCCTACAAACTGAACCCGTTATAAAATCTGAACCCCTTCAAAATATATCAGGGGTTACGCTGCTTCCAGAAAACGCCGCGCACCTGAGATTCCCCTATGAGGTCTTTGATAAAATCCTCCGTCAATTCGAGCCGGGGCCGCGTGTTGTATTAGAAGAACTCTATCGGCTATCCGCAGGCTGGGACTCGGACGAATGCACGATCAGCATCGGTAAACTCTGTGTCCGCTGTAATATCAAGCCAGCCACCATACGCCTCCATCTCAAGAAGCTACAGGAGCGAGGCTACATTAACCGCCTGGATGATATTGTGGGCGGGGCCGTCTATGAGGGGCGGGGAATCAGGTTTAGAGTGCATCTGCCGCGCCTAACCCCTTCAAAAAAGCGAACCCCTTCAGAAAATGTAACCCCTTCAGAATCTGAACCCAATAAATTAAAAGCTTTAAAAGAAAATACACACACACAAGTTGAACCACCAGAGGCGGCGGGTGTGGGTGTGGGTTCACGTTTTACTCTCAAACAGTGCATCGCATACGCAGAGCATCGCAAAGCTTCCGATCCGAACATGCGGAGCGCCGGGGCTGTTGGCCGAAAGCTGTATGAGACAGGCCGCGAAGATGAGTTGATTGACGAATGGCTGACTGCGAAGGTTGAGCCACAGCTTGACATCTCACAATGCCCGGACTGTCACGGTACGGGCATGTACTACCCGGAAGGGGTAGGGAAGGGCGGTGTGAAGAAGTGCGACCACAAACGATTGAAAGAAGCGGTCAACTTTGGTGATGATAAATAGCTTTTCAGTGTTCCGCTTTTAGTTTGCGCCATAGCTCTCTTATGACGCGCTCCTGCATGTGCTCATCTGCCGTGAGAGCGGCGGCAAAGTCTTGAAAAATGCTGTTGGTTTCGTCGGCGTACTTTTGATGCTCGCGCAGCGCGTTGTGACAATGTTCGGGCTGCACAGGTACGGAAACGCTGCCGTTGACGCCGATGCTGGAAAGCTCTTTGACGAACTCGCAGCGCGTTGGGGCGCCAAGTTCGATGATGATTGCGCCGATCTGTACGCTGTCAGGCTGAAACATATTGCCGGGTACGATGCGGGCGCGTCCTTCGACTGGCAAGTTGACGGTTTCAGAGCGGACGCGCGGCGGCACGAAGTCGAGCGGCGTGTGGTACGCGGGGCGCGTGTCGAGGCTTTCCCAAATCTCTGCGGCGATTGATTGCGCGGTGGCGCGGCCTTGTCGGGCGGTCGTCGAACGGTTGCGCTGCATCTCGCGTTCGGCGACGCGCAATTGACGGTAAAGCGTCGTTACCTCTTCGTAGAGTTCAGCGCATAGTTGTTCGCGCTCTTGCTTGTTGGTGATGCCGATCAATTCAAGCACAGCGTCATCTAATTCTTGCCGATCAGAGAATGATAGCTCGCCCGTCCAATCCATCGCGGTCGAGTCAACATCAATCAAGGGTGTTGCTTTACGAGCGCGTAATGAATTAAATTAGGACTTACGCAAGAACCATCTTAACCATTGGAGATTTCAGTTGTTGAATCAGATACTCAGACAACTGCCCAAACTTGATTTGATAGACCGTGCGCTTAGTTTCATACGCCAGTTCTTTGAGCCTGAGCCAGACCAGCAAGGCACAAGCGATGTGATTACGTTGAATCCGCGCCTTGCGACACTGGCAACTCTCCAAGCCGGTGATTTGTTTGGCTTCTCTGTGCAATTGCTCAATCTTCCAGCGAATGGCACACACCTGTTGGGTGTCTTTCGTCGAAGTTTGAGTCACGTCGTTGGTCACGACATAGTCCGTGCGCTCGATTGAAAGCACTAACCGGAACAGTTGCAAGCGATGCCCCTTGGGAAAGTCTTTGAGATGCACGTTCTTGCCCTGCGCTTGTTCTGCCGCGCTCCACGCAAGCGAGTCCACCCGCCGGTACTTGATGGCTTGGGCGTCACCTTCGTTGACTTGCCGGTTATCTTTGAGCGGGCAGTAAAACAGCTTGTCAGCACGCTCAATGTGCAGCATCAAGGGGCGCGTGGCGTACCATGAGTCCATCAGCACCGTGCGAAACGGCAACTGTTTGTGCTCAATGGCGTGGTCGAACATTTCGCGCAGATGGTCAAGTTTGGTTTTACCGTCGCCGTCTTTATCAAAGATGCGGTAGTCAATGATCCAGAACTGATTGGTCTGCGGGTTGACGTAGACGCAGGTCACGATGCCGATGCCCTTAATGAGGCTTTTGGTGTTGCCGCTGTATTGGCGGCGCACCAACTCGATTGAGAATGAATAGTTCTTGTCGGCCACCGTGTCGTCAAAGAGCAAGTATCCATCACTTGAAGTGACGATTGAATCTTTGACCTGTTCCCACAGCAAGCGTGGGGTCAATTTGTCGCCACGCAAGTAACGGTTCAGGTGGTCATGGCTGTAATCTTGGCTATGGTCAGCAAAGTTGGTGAGCGTGTAATTGATTTGACTACTCAAAAGGTACTGACAGTAATCAAGTCGGGTCGCTCGTCGGTTGGCAGAAATCATGCTGCCATTATCTACATCTTAGCTTTTTTGCGTAAGTCCTATAAATGCAGATTCTAGCCGCCGCCGCACACTAGCCGAAGCATTGCGAGGGTCTGGAACAAGCATCATCTTAGTGTCGAGAACTTCGGTGTCTAAATTGGCCTCACGTCCGACGTAGCGACCGAAAAAGGTTTTCGTCAGGGCGACAATCGTAGAGTTGAGGCACGCGCAGAGCATCACGGAGTTAACATCGTGCGGCACGAAGATGTCATACATGCGGCAATTCACAATCAGCTTATGCGCGTTGAGCCAGGCGATGTGACGATACTGATGTGCTTTGCACCAGATAACATCTCCGCGTCGGTCAGTGGTGATGTCGTACCATTGTTTGCCGCTCTCGTTGGTAGCTCGCGCGCTCACGGTTGAACCTTGATTGAATCCTTGACGCTCACCCCACTTGATGTACTTCAAAACCTCTGTGCCTTTGAGCTTTTCTTTTGGCTCACTCACCAACAGCACACGCCGGGTTAGTTGGTCTAGCCTGATTTCCACAGAATCCAGACCCATGACAGAGTGAATTTCCGGCTCAAGATACTTGGCTTCAATTAAGTGCCTTTCTTTCTCTCCGGCGAGTACGATGCGGATTTTATTTGTATCCGAGCGACGTATGCCGTAGCTCTCTTTGAACTCACGATCTGATAGATCAGAAGCAACAGCTTTGTCGGTAACATCAAACGGATAGAAGAAAGCATCACACCCGCTTGTGATGCCGCGTTTGACTTCGGCGATTTGTCCGAGCGGCACAAACTTTTCGCCGCCGCGTCTGAGCAGCGTGAAGAAGATTTCAGGCGCGCGGAGAAAGATGCCCCACTTGTAACCTGTGTAATCATCTGCCTCATCGGTTTGTGATTCACGCTCGACGCCTGGAAGCGCCCGCGCGCCTGTCTCATCGTCTTCCTCTTCTTCGTCCTGTTCCTCTGCTTCACTGACCGCAATCGGCATACAACCCGCTTCGTACAGCTCGCCCTGGTTGACGACACGGACGCGCCACACGTCGGTTTCTTCCTCTTCGGTCAGGCGCAAGATGCGGTTGCGCAGATTCTCAAACAACAAGCGGCGTTCGTGCTCATCCTGTGCGAATGGTAGAAACTGCTCCCACTTCTGTTTGATCCACACAAACTTGACGTTGTTCGTGTTGCGCTGCGCCGCGTCGGACTGTTTACGCAGGATCGTCGCAACGGTCGTGACCCGTGCACCCACAAACCACGGCTCGCGGTTTGATTCGAGGATGGCGATGATCTCGTAATTGTCGAGCAGGTACTTTTGTAGACGAAAGCCGTAAGCTGTATCAAGCCAGGTCGAGCTTGTCAGCAATCCCATATAGCCGCCGTCTTTGAGAAACGCGCCGCCATGCGTGAAGAAGTAGCAGAGGATGTCAGAGCGCCCCGAAAGGTCAGCGCCGGGCGCGTCTTGCTCCGCCTCTTGCTGCAAGAATGTCTTGTAATTCTTGCCGTAGTATTCGTTGATCTTCTCCTGACGTACATACGGCGGATTGCCGACAACGGCATCAACAAAAGGTATTTCCTCAAGGTCTATTGCGCCGTCTTCATATTCACCATCGCCATCAAGCGCAGGTACACGAAAAACCTCATCGAGGGGTTCAACTTTGAGAAAGTCTTGGCGCGCGATAAGCGGATAATTTGCCTCTTCGATCAAGTCGCGTGTGGCAAGGTTGATTGTCGTCAGATGCGTTGGATACGCGGAGATGTCGAAGCCATAGAGACTACCGATGAGCGATTGATGAGACAACCTATTTTTAGCTAAATCCTTTTTGCGTTGATACGCTCGCACAAGGAATGTGCCACCTCCACACGACGGATCGAGCACGCTGGCGTTAGCGTCGCGGATACAAAAAGCGTTGATGAGGTCAACGACTTCGCTGCGCGTGTAGTGCATCCCGAACTTGTGGCGCTCGGCGGGACTAAAGATGCGCTCGAAGATTTGCCCAATGACTTCATACGGAAACTGCGTGAAGTCGAAAGCGTCGGTCTGCTCGCTCAACTCGCGCCAGCCATCAACCGCCGCGTCGCTCAGAAACGGCAACTCGTCGCCGAAGTCACCCCGAAACACAGTCTCATAATCGTTGCTTGCTTCCATCGCGTCAGCGAAGTATTTATCGAGCGTCTTCTTGAGCGCCGCGCCGGTCTTGACTGACTTCTTGATCGTCAGCCCGTCCATGTCAGTGAAGCGCAACCGCAACGCTTTCGAGAAAACGATCTTATTAGCCAGCACATAGCAACTCAGCTTTGCCGCGCGTTCGAGATTGTCGCGCAAGATTCCTTCATCGGTATCAGATAAGTTCCAGCCCTGCTCATCGCGCATCCACTTGTTGAGTTGTGCCTTGAAAGTCCTATTCTTTTCGTAGCCGTCGTTGATGGCGTGCAACGTATCGGTGACAAGCGGCAATAAGCCCGCTTCCCACACGCGAACGAATTTATCGTCGAGGGGAAACAGTTGGAGCGGTCTCTCGCCTGTGATAAGTGCAGCGCACCGATCAAGTAGCTTAGTGATGAAGCGGGTTAATTCTTTAATGCGCGAAGCCAGTTCGGCGGAAGTATGTATCGGAGTAACGAAAGCATCTAATTCTTCTTCATAACGCTCTGTGATCGGCTTACCCTTTTCAAATGTCTTCCACAATACGCATTTGTTGATGTTCCAAGTAAAGAAGTGTTCGATGCCCTCACGGTTTGCTTTATCGTGCGCATCCATTACCAAGCCTTCTTGGTATGGTGAGCGCCCGTCTGGATTCTCCGGCCTTTTGACTTCACCGGTCAGAATTAACTTACCGCTGCGGTCATAGATTGTAAGATCATGACGCTTACGACTACCTTTAACTGGTTCCTCACATCTGACGAGCGAAAAAGGTAGGTCAGGCCGATTTTGAAGAATCACATTGATCTGTGAGGCAATGTCAGATGTAAACGTCCATTCGTTTGTCTTTGTAGCCATGAGGAATCAGACCATCAATCAGTGGCGTTGGAATCGCCGGTTATGCGAAGAACTCTTCGCCGCGCTTTAGTTTCAGTTTCTTGTGATAATACCGGATCGCTTCAAAGTCAGTGTCATTCGTCACGACTGTCACGCCTTCACGCGCGGCGCTGACAGCAATCAGCACGTCCATTGCCAGCTCTTGCTTGGCCGTCGGTATGCGACGCGGAGACTTACCCCGCGCCTTCTTCTTGCGTGATTGCGTGAGCAGGTGAAGGATGCGAGCGGCGGGCTGCCAATCCTCAGCCATCGGCAAGATGAGCGTGCCGTCCTGCTCATAGGCGCGCCACACTGCTTGATAAAGTTTGAACTCTTCAGCGTCGGCGGCGGCCATCAACTCCGTCAACACGACGGCGGAAACATACTCACGCTTGGAGACGGAACGCGCCCGCCGCTCGGCAACGATGTTGGTGTCGAGCAGATAGATTGCCTGCGCCATCCCCTATGCTCGCACCTTGCGCTTGCCGTGAACACGGTCATACGTCATGCGGTAGGCGAGCAGCGTCACCTCTTCTTTCGTCATCGCTTCTAGCTCTTTCTTCGTATAGCGGCGGCTGGTATCAATCTCTTTGGCTCCGCCTGTGCCATTGGTTGAGGCGCGTTTGCTAGTGCGCGCCGGTGAACTCTTTGTTGTCGTCTTCGCCATTACTTCTTTCCTCCCGTCGCGGCGCTCTTTGGTGGCCTGCCAGCCTTGCGCTCGATCCTGGCGACGGCCTCTAGTATCTTCTCTTCAATCGCATAGTCTCTGCCGAGCTGGTGCGCTGGCAACTGTCCAGCGCCGATCATAGCGCGCACGCGCCGGTCTGTGACGCCGAGCACGACGGCAGCTTCCTTCGTCGTCAATAACTTCATAAGCAATCTTATACCCGATAAATAATTATTCCGCAATAGGCACGATTATGCTTGCGTATTTATTCCGCTTACGGTATAATTCCTTTGCTTTTGATAATTCACCCGAACAGGAGAAACACAGATGGTCAAACTTACGACGGCAGAAGCGATGCAGAAGGCGATTGACAAGGCTCGCGCGGTCAAGCCGCGCGTCCGCGTGGTCAGCTTCGGCAGCTACATCGTGACCAATAAGCAGACCGGCGCGACCTACAGCGTGACGTGCGAGAAGAGAAATGGTGAGCGGATCGCGGACTGTGATTGCAAGGCCGGCGCACGGGGCCTGCGCTGCTATCACGTCGCGGCTGCCGCTGGCTGTCACATCGTCCTGGCAGCAGAGCGCGCCACACTCCACGCCTAAGAGCAAAGGGCTAGGAAACGGCTGCAACCGCTCCCTAGCCCCAACCCTTCACCCTTTGACAGATGAAAGGTACTTGCACCATGAGTCTAACGAAACGATTGCTCGAATCACAAGAGACACCGGCGGATCATCTGGGACGCGCCCGCCGGGGCGTCATCAATGCTTTAAGGGCTGCCACAGACGGCCAGCTTGAGATTGCAACCCTGTGTGACATCGAGTGCACTCTACATGCTGTCCTGCGAGAGATGGAAAATCTGGAAAAGGGAATTGGCCGCGCTATAATTCAAGAGGAGCAAAAACGATGATTGATTGGAATCTTAGATTTAATGATGAGCGACTGCATGAGTTTGCCGACGAACTGCAACGGATGAGCGGGCGGATCGGTTTTAAGGTCTCTGCGCGGGGATGGTGCTATCTACTTGAGCAGGCTCGCATGATCAACAAGGACGGATTCAACAAGGTCGAGGAGTTAATCAACACATGCAGGCGCAGAGGATTTCTCCCCGTTGACTTTGTCGCAGAGGAAGATGCCCGCGCTTTCTCAGGCATCGAAAACCCAACAGACGGAACGATCAAGAGCATTCTCAAATTGATGTGCCGGGATGTCTTGACCGGCGAACGCTACTACACCCCGGATTGGTGGGACGGCGAAGACTACTACATTCAGATGCTGGTGGAAAAGATCGACCTCAAGACCCTGTTTTCTCCGGTCGCGGACGAATACCATATCCCCATCGCTAACTCTAAGGGCTGGAGTTCAATCTTGCAGCGAGCTGAATACGCCCGCAGATTCAAAGAGGCGGAAGAACGCGGGCTCACCTGTATACTGCTCTACTGTGGCGACCACGACCCGGACGGGCTGCGAATCTCGGACACTATCCGGGCAAACTTAGAACAGGTCGCCGAAGTCCAATGGTCAGACGGCGAAGAAGGGTATGACCCAGCTGACCTGGAGATCGTGCGCTTCGGGCTGAATTACGACTTCATTACGCAACAGGGCTATACGTGGATTGATAACCTCATTACAGGTTCAGGGAAGAACCTGGCGGACCCGAAACATCGTAATTTTCGCCTGCCTTACGTCCAACAGTATCTACATACCATTGGCGAGCGGAAGTGTGAGGCCAACGCCATTGTCACCACGCCTAATGATGCCCGCCAACTCGTCCGAGACGCCATTGAAAGCATAATCGGAGATGCCAGAAACCGCTTTGCTGAAAAGCGTCGAATCGTCAGAGAGCGGTATGCTGAGTTGCTTGAGGAAACAGGACTCAGAGAACCGATTAGAGCCGTTATTGAGAGCGACGACGAGGAAAACTGATCTAAGATACCATTTCTGCTAGAGGCTGCGTCAGGGAGCATCAAAACTCTGTGGCGCAGCCCCCTTTTTGATCGCTGTCAGCCCACGCGCCACCATTCGCCGCGTGCTGCCTTTTCCAGTGAAGCGAGGCGTCAGCGTCGCGTATCCACTCAAGAGGTAATTGCACCATTGGTGCAAAAAACTAACGGGCTGCATCATGGCTTCACGGTCAGGATGCAGCCCCCTTTTTTGTTTCGCTGCGCCTCGATAGCAACTCTTCTCCACCTTCACAACCTCAAATGCTGCTCAAACTTTATTTGTGATATGTTTGCCGGGTCTTTGCCACACTTCATTAGGCAGAGCAAGTTCGTTAATCCAACAACATAAGGAGTGTTCTTATGCTAAGAAGAGTCCTAGTCCTGATAGCCGCCCTTTCGATGGGCGCGAGTCTCGTCTTTACATCGCGCACGTCCGCGCACAACATTGATCTGGCAAAGGCAAAGGAACTAGTCCGTAGATATGCCCAGGCTGTACGCATAGAGTCGAGAGGCATGTTCCGCGATAGTCGAGACATTTACATCGCTTCCACGTGGAACTGCGTCAGAGCGTTCCCTAACCACAACCACATCGTGCGTTGCGTGATCCAACACCAAAACGCGAGGGACAAGGATGCGGGCGTGTACTCCTGCAAGGAGACTATGGAACTCTATATGGTGCCTCACAGTACAGCTATAGCCTACTATATCTTCGCGAGGCATACTTCGTACAATAATTGTGGAAAAGGCAGATTCAATGACACCCCATTAGGGTAGTGGGCTGGTTTGAATTTGTGAGGCCGGTCATAGCTGCCGTTGATTTTCAAATGAGCTTGCTACTCCGAAGACACTCATCAAGAGCACGTCTCAGGCCGTCAACGCCGGGGCGTGCTCTTTGTGTGACTGTCTTTTAGTGTGGCAGACGAGGCACAACATACCCTTTTCGGTTCCAGGGCGATTGCTGTACAAGTTCATTCACCTTTCGGTGAGCAAACTATGTGCAGCCCCAATGACAGTACGGGCGCGCCGCTTTCCTTCGCGCAACTGGTCGAGCTTCTCCAAGAACCGCCTTTTGAGCCGTGTGAGAGTGAGCTTGATTTCCTTACTCCTGCTGAATATGAGAATACGTTCAACGAGGTGATGCGACAGTACTTCAAGAGGATCACTTATTACATCGGGCGCATTATTGACAATCACGGCGCTGCCCCAGACTTAGCAC
>MWWH01000085.1_pt1 | contig 22828 bp, 9 predicted proteins | sample 1047231 | NCBI WGS metagenome assembly MWWH01 (sample SAMN06349967, study PRJNA376086) | soil metagenome | isolation source: MG3-2 sample Antarctic (ecotone) soil | place: Antarctica | collected 2015-01-13 | reverse complement strand
AAGATGCCGACAACCTCGCCTAGCTCTGGCGAGATTTGCGCGATTCTGATATAAGCCAGTTTATGAAAAATAAGCAGGCTGCAGCCGACTACTTAGGTGTGAGTTCCAGAGCAGTTGAAAGATATACGCAACAGGGCAAGCTATCTGTTCAATACGAGCCGGGCAAGACCCGACCTGTTGCCATCTATGATGAACAAGAGCTAAAAACATTAAAGGCAGAGTTAGAACGCGACCTATACCCACGCCGCCCTCTAGTAACTAGAGAACCGAACAGCGACAACTCCGAACAGAGCTTGGCGCGATTGTCGGAAAACTCAAATCTGCAGGTCTTAGGTCTTCTAATTCCTGCATTAGAAGCATTAGGAGTAGCGAATAGCAAAGCATCTGTACCTATAGCCAACAAGCTAATTTTAGACCTTAAAGAAGTCCAAGCCTTAACGCATCTATCACGCGCTGACTTGCTAGAAGCTATCAAAAGTAAGAAATTGAAAGCCACTAAAAAGGGTCGGGGCTGGAAAGTAAAACGCGCTGACTTAGAAGAATATATAAAGAAACTATAGACCGGTGTGAGCGGTAAGCAAGTCAGCCCTGAGAGATGTTAGGCCGCCACTGGCGGCAATTGTGAACTCTTTTAGGTGTTAGGCCGCTACTAGCGGTAAAAGCAAAGAATTGTCTAAAAGTACCGCTAGTAGCGGTCTAATGAGCGTTAGATGCCTGTGTTGAAATCGAAGGGGTAGAGTAAGCTAATCGCAAACCGCTCTAAATCTTATGTCGCGCCGTTTAATATCCATAGTGGCACTCATTGTTGCTCTATTAATTCCTTTCCCCACAACAGTCGTGCCTGAATGGAAGTTGAGAGCAATTGATGAGAATGGGCAGCCGGTTTCAGGAATAAGGGCAAGACAATCTTGGAAACATTATTCTCTTGAATGGGAAGGCTGCTGTCCTGATATGGAAGACCGTTGGACTGATGAAAATGGACATGTGGTATTTCCTAGAAGAGTTATTTGGGCAGGCTTGCTACAAAGAGCAGTATTTCCAGTTTTAGCGGCAGTATCAACTCTCGCGCATGGCAGCACTGGTATTCATGCGTATGTAATGATAAGTGGAGATAAAGAAGGAACAAAAGATTTAGATTATAAACTCGATAAACCTTTGCCACAGGAAGTAATAATAAGGCGTTGAATGTTTGAAACCATCGGCATCTAACAAGTACTTGCACCTGACCGCCCGACAGCGTGGCTCTCATCAATCTCTGCTGGTGCTTTCGAGGTTATGTGTTGCTGGCGTGCGGGCGTTCGACACCTTCGCTGATGCTAGAGCGGATTTTAAGACGCTATTTGTGAATGGTACAATATGCAGAGAATAGAGCCTCAATCTAAATCTGGAATCTTGCTATCGTTTGGTTTTGCTTCGGCTATTTTGGTAATTTGCGCGATTGTAATTGCTGGGCTGTCCCTATATGTTGGAATGCCGAATATTAGTAACGCGCAAGAAGAAGAACACGCGGCTATTGTTTTTGAATCTCTAGCAACATTCATCCGAACGGCTGTTATTGTCATTATCAGCTGTCTTTTAAGTTTCATTCTTGCCGTTATTGGTTTATTGCGTAAAGAGAAAAGGGTTTTGCCGTTGGCCGCTATTGCGCTAAACGTAATTCTCATAATTATTGCCCTAATCAGTATACTAGGAGTTTGAGAGAAGAAGCACTTGTTGAACCTTTTATTCTTTGAAGTATCATAATGTGAGAGCAATCTCTTTTTCATTGCACGGGCTGTCGAACAAGTCATTCGACCAGACTGCTCGACAACATGCCTTTCAAACTCCTTTGCTCCGATAATGTTGAATGCTTTATATTATCAGCGTTAGCACTTCCAACTAAGCAAACCAAACATAATGCACCTTATCAGATGCAGAATGTTTTCAATTTGTGTCAGCACACTTCCGTAAACATAATTTAGCAAGCCAGACCACAATATAAAGTAGAAACAGTTAGTGCCTGAAGGCTATACAGAACTTCAAACCGTGACATTTATAAGACTCATCGAAATTATTTTGTGACCACAAAATATAGTACCCACACCGCATGTATTATACTGGCACAAAGGTCACGCTCGCGCCTGTATCCCATACTTTCAGTAAATTGCGTGGGCGCTTGCTACACTCGCTTCGCTCGTCTTAGGTATATAAAGAGGTAGGAGTGGTTTTCGTAAAACAAAAAACCGCCGCTTACATTATCACTCACAACACACCTAAAAACCTGAAACCAGAATAGTGATGTAAATTTGTATTGCTAGTTCTAAGGAGCAATCCGAGCATGGCGGAAAAAGTATTTATAGAGTTATCAAAGGCAGAGGCTTTGGTCTTGTTTGACCTACTTGCTAGGTTCGATAAAGATGAGAAGTTAATAATCGAGAATCAAGCCGAAGAAAGAGTTCTATGGAATATCCATTGCTCACTTGAGAAAGTATTAGTTGAGCCATTCAGCCCTGACTACGCAAAACTGTTAGCAGAGGCTAGAAACCAAGTTTAGGATTAACAACACAAATTTACATCACTATTGAAACTAACAGTCGGGCAATACTAAACGACCACCCCACCACATTAAACGACCAGACAGCCAACAAGCCACAGATAACAGCCACCCATAGACAAAACCCCGCGTCCGTTCTAAGGACGCGTTCAGCAGAGCAGGCAGCCCATAATTCTTGCTCCCGTTGTCCTAACTGCTTTTCTAATTCTTTGCATCTTTCGCAACTCATATAAATTATAAAAAGCGACTAGCCCCAACCTGTCAATCCCAAAGTTTTGCCATCTTCAAGCGGGTAACAACAAAACTTTTAAATGCTCTACCACCACAACGCGAAGCGTTTGGGTTAGGCCTATTCTTATTCCACTCTCACCACCAATCGAAGTTTTCAACTTTATCTAAAAAACTTGTTGACGCGTTCGACCTCGGCAGCGATATACAAATAGGGCAGGATACCAATGCGCTACCGCTCATTGAGCCGCGCGCTTCGCTCTTGGCTTCCTGCCCCATCGTTACCACTCTGGGGATAAATATATATGCATAACGAAAAGCTATTTAAAAAGCGAAACTGGCACAGCAAAAAACTACCAAAACACCTGACAGTACGAGCCACCGAACAGGAACATAACGAACTTAAGACACGAGCAAGCGCGGTGAGAATGTCAGCATCGAGGTACTTAATCCATCGAGGATTAGCAGGACGCCTTCCTAATTTACGCGCTACACAACCACCAACTAACGAAGAAAGAGAGCTACTAGAAAGGATTTTATATGCACTAAGAAAAGTAGGTAATAACTTAAACCAACTTGCATATGCTACCAACAGTTCACGCTGGACGGGTACACAACAACCGCCAACCAGCGAAATTAACGGGGTAGCTAGACAAGCGAAAGAACTTATTGAGGAGGTTAAAAAACGACTATGAATACTAAAGGGGGCGGGGCATTTTGCAGATTTTATAAAGGCACGACAGGAAACAGCAGCGCACACATGAATTACATTTCGCGTCCCTCTGCAGTCAGGCAGCAGGAGCAAGCTGTATTACTGCGAAATCTACCAGACGAAATTAGAGATGCGGATAACTACAATCAGCTAAGAAATAATCTAGTGACTTACGCTCAAGTACGAGAAGAAAGCGCACAGGCAGCCCATAAATCGAGCGGACAATGCCGTACTCACTTTAGAGTAATTATTAGCTTTGAGACTGACATTAATATTACTAAAGCAAAAGAGATGGTTGACGAATGGTTAGAAAAGAATTTTAAAGATGCCCGTGCTGTTGCTTTCCTTCACCAAGATACTAATCATTTACACACCCACATACACATAGATTCAAAACTTGATTCAGGGCGCAAGGTCGAGATACCGACAAAGCAATATAAATCTTTACGCTCGGACTGGGACAAGATTTATAGCCGGGAGCTTGGCAGAGAGCCAGAAAAGACCCAAACAGCCAAAGACAAAGCCAAACCAAACTCTATTAGGCAGGAGCACAAAAACTATGACAGTCACCAAATTACAACTAGAGGAAATCAATCAAATACTACAACAAGGGATAGAGAAATTAACCGAAGCATTGAAGCTTGCAAACAATCAGCTAAAGCAGCAAGAGGGTCAGTTGAAGCAGCAGAAAAAGCACTACAACGAGCTACGCGAATGGATAGACGAGCAATACAACATATCAATATGAGAGGCGACAATTTCCGTCGCTAATAAAGAGCTTTATATGAACAATATCAAAAGCATCTTCCAACAAATAATAATCTTCCCATATATATTAATAGATAACCCGCGCCGCATTCTCCACAAGTTAATTTTAGTGTGCGCCGGTGCTGTAGCAACTCCCATACTCTATACAGCAATCACCATAACACTACCCAAATCGAAGTTCTCATTTATACAGGCAACAGCTTTACTAGGAGCAATTCTAATCATTAGACAAGTAGCTAAACGCATTACTAAAAACTCACAGTCTAAAGCTCTTACATATCACGGCACTGCAGGCTGGGCATCGAAAAAAGATAGGCAAAAACTAATAGTTTCCGGTCAAGAATGGATTTTGAACGGGGATTTCAGACTATGGACAAGCAACAACAAAGGCATGTCACTGCCAAGACAGCTAGCAGAAAGACATATCATCATTGCAGGTGGAAGCGGAACTGGAAAAACCCGCTCCTACTTTTTACCTAATATAGCATGGTCAAGAGCTTCATCATTTCTAGCAATAGATATGAAATCTGAACTCTGGCAACTCACCTCGGCAATGCATACGCGCCCAATCAGATTTGCCCCAACTGATGCAGACCATAGCGCCGGATTCAATCCAATCCCCTTGTGCTCTAATCCACGCATTAGTGAATTACTTGCAAGAGCAATTGTTGAATCAGGCAATACAAGCAGCACTCAGCAATTCTGGTTAGACAGTGAAACAAGTTTCTTAAGTTCTCTCTTTAGCCACGCCAGTACCTTAAATGAACCAACCCTGCTTAGTGCGTACCGGCTATTTACCAGACAAAAGCCCGATGTTCTACTAAATCAATTGCTCAACTCATCAAGCGAAGCCGCACAGGAACAAGCAATAATTTTTGACCAAACCGACCCAAGAATTAAAGGCTCTATAGTTCCATCTCTTGCCGCAAAACTCCAATTCATGCGAGACCCTAACGTACAAAGATTTACCAGCTCCACACATGAAGCCCCCGAGTTCTACAAAATGAGAAGTCTACCCACAGCTATTTACTATTGTATACATGAGCAAGACGCAGCGCGGTTAAGACCACTTACTAGCCTTTTCACCACTCTGCTATTAGACCAAGTCACAACTGGAGAAACTAGAGGAGTACCAATAACTTTATACTTAGATGAGTTCGTAAATTTCTGCGGCAAAATCGGAAATTTTGAAACAACCCTGAGTTTAGCAAGAGGTCGAGGGGTTTCTATCGTAATGGCTCTCCAGTCTATCTTTGGACAGTTAGACGCTAGATACTCACGCGACATTGCAAAGATAATTCGAGACAATGCCGCAACTAAAATAATTCTGGCGGGAACGGATTTTGAGACAGCCCAATACATCAGCAATATTTTAGGTGAGGCAACTATCATAGCCAATAACTATTCACGCTCCAGACAGAACGATACACTGCTAAATTCCAAAGGAGGAAGCACCACAACAGCACAGAAAGAATTTAAACGAATGTTACTAACACCCGACGAAGTGAGAAGAATCGGCAGAGATGAAGCAATTATTATCTGTGAGAACAAACGTCCAATGCGTGAACTAAAATCTTTCTACGACGCACCAGCAGCCGCAGCACCGACTAAACCATTAGGCAAAGCTAGAGCTGCTAGTATCCAACAACAAAGAGAGCTAGAGCAAAAAGTAACATTAAAATCCAACCGGCCTTTACCGCCTCCGCTCTAATCGCCTGATATGACGCCGTACGATAAACCCAGTAAACGGCACACCCGACAAAAGACGATGCCAGAGCTTGCGCCCCTCAATTCTTAAAACAGCAGCCTGCTCATTACGCGAACGCCCCAACTCAAATTTAAGTCTCTTTACAATAGACATAACTAATATCTCCGTCCGATAACTGTCATATAATTTTAATAATCCACAAAGCTACGCAATCTGTAACCCAAATTCAGACCCATTCAACAGTTCAAAAATAGCAGTTGGGAAAAGCAAAGAGAGTTGAGAGCGTCGAAACTTTCTTTGCTTTTGCCGTTTCCACTTCACCAATAGACACCATTCATCAAAGGCAAGTAATTTTGACAGCTTACGAAGGCTTGGAGAGCGTGGAAGCTTTATTTTTTTCTGTTCCGGCTCTTTTTCTTCTGAATCTTCGGCGGCAGATAAGTCAGGTGTATCAAGTATAGGCTCGGCTTCGGCAGTTCCGCTTTCCTTTGCAATTGAATCTATTGAAACGTCAGAGCCGTAACAAGAAGGCGCAAGGTTGCTGCTTTCCCGACAGTCACCCAATAATTCAAACATACGCCCCCATCTGGACACTTGCGCCACCTCGACAAGTTGAGAGGAAGGCACAGCATCCCACGATGAATTTTTAGTTACATACTTGCACACTTCTTTTACCGCTTCTTCTTTATCGGTCACGCTTCGCACATCCACAATACATAAGCCATCTTTTGTATTGATGCCCGCACTTACCCCAATCTCAAACCATGCCTTTAGAACGCATTCCGTCCACACGGCGCGGAGCAGTTGAATGTTTACGAACTTTGAAAGCGCCAGCAAATGTAAATGCGTATGGTAGCCGTCAACGTCCGGCGACCACCGCCGCCCCTCTCGCTCTAGCTTCTTTTCATCGCCAAGTGTAAATTCAAAAGTCTTAACGCCCGCTCGAATCTCTACGCCCCAATCTCTTTTAGAGAACAACCGATAAGCACGTTGAAGAACTTTTATAGTATCCACCAAGCCAACCTTAGAAGCGGGCAGAGTTGGAGAAGTTAAGGTTATAAATCGCCATCGCTCGCCGGTACGAGAGTTGATTTCTTCGCGGGCAGCCCGGGCAGCCTTATCGCCCGCAAGCGCGCGGTTTTTAAGTTCAGCAAGGCGAACTCCTACGCGCTCCATTCCAGCCCGCGCTCGACGCCGCGACCGAGCAGAAAGAGCAGACACACACGAAGCGCAAAGCCGAGAGCCGCACGCAGTAAGAGTACCTACGCCATTAAAATTTTCGCCCGTATCTTTTCGCTGGAGATTCACACCCGTATAAATATTTTCATCGCAGGCACAATCACGAATTAAAACAGCTTCGCAGATTGCAACAGGAGCAGCCGCAGCCATCGCAGCCTTTTGAAGAAGGGCAGAAACTGACGAGCCGCGCACAGAGCGATAGCCAGCAATGCCTTTAACATCGCGCCATTTAGATTTAGTTTTTAGATTAGATTTTGACATTCAAGCCCCCCTACTTTTTTGCAGCAGGGACTTGAAAGGGAACTGATTTAGAGTTAGTATTCTTTCAGAGCCGAGCCGCCGATACGGTTCGAGCATTTAGAAGCCGTCAAGTGATTCCAACACTTGGCGGTTTCGCTTTTTATAGGCAGTTCAAAAAGAACGAGTTACATATATTGTAATTACCACGCCACCCCAACCACGTCAAGACTTTTTCTACACAATATATTGAGCCGAGCACTCAACTAACCCCTAAATATACATATTTTGGCAGAAGATGCCGACAACCTCGCCTAGCTCTGGCGAGATTTGCGCGATTCTGATATAAGCCAGTTTATGAAAAATAAGCAGGCTGCAGCCGACTACTTAGGTGTGAGTTCCAGAGCAGTTGAAAGATATACGCAACAGGGCAAGCTATCTGTTCAATACGAGCCGGGCAAGACCCGACCTGTTGCCATCTATGATGAACAAGAGCTAAAAACATTAAAGGCAGAGTTAGAACGCGACCTATACCCACGCCGCCCTCTAGTAACTAGAGAACCGAACAGCGACAACTCCGAACAGAGCTTGGCGCGATTGTCGGAAAACTCAAATCTGCAGGTCTTAGGTCTTCTAATTCCTGCATTAGAAGCATTAGGAGTAGCGAATAGCAAAGCATCTGTACCTATAGCCAACAAGCTAATTTTAGACCTTAAAGAAGTCCAAGCCTTAACGCATCTATCACGCGCTGACTTGCTAGAAGCTATCAAAAGTAAGAAATTGAAAGCCACTAAAAAGGGTCGGGGCTGGAAAGTAAAACGCGCTGACTTAGAAGAATATATAAAGAAACTATAGACCGGTGTGAGCGGTAAGCAAGTCAGCCCTGAGAGATGTTAGGCCGCCACTGGCGGCAATTGTGAACTCTTTTAGGTGTTAGGCCGCTACTAGCGGTAAAAGCAAAGAATTGTCTAAAAGTACCGCTAGTAGCGGTCTAATGAGCGTTAGATGCCTGTGTTGAAATCGAAGGGGTAGAGTAAGCTAATCGCAAACCGCTCTAAATCTTATGTCGCGCCGTTTAATATCCATAGTGGCACTCATTGTTGCTCTATTAATTCCTTTCCCCACAACAGTCGTGCCTGAATGGAAGTTGAGAGCAATTGATGAGAATGGGCAGCCGGTTTCAGGAATAAGGGCAAGACAATCTTGGAAACATTATTCTCTTGAATGGGAAGGCTGCTGTCCTGATATGGAAGACCGTTGGACTGATGAAAATGGACATGTGGTATTTCCTAGAAGAGTTATTTGGGCAGGCTTGCTACAAAGAGCAGTATTTCCAGTTTTAGCGGCAGTATCAACTCTCGCGCATGGCAGCACTGGTATTCATGCGTATGTAATGATAAGTGGAGATAAAGAAGGAACAAAAGATTTAGATTATAAACTCGATAAACCTTTGCCACAGGAAGTAATAATAAGGCGTTGAATGTTTGAAACCATCGGCATCTAACAAGTACTTGCACCTGACCGCCCGACAGCGTGGCTCTCATCAATCTCTGCTGGTGCTTTCGAGGTTATGTGTTGCTGGCGTGCGGGCGTTCGACACCTTCGCTGATGCTAGAGCGGATTTTAAGACGCTATTTGTGAATGGTACAATATGCAGAGAATAGAGCCTCAATCTAAATCTGGAATCTTGCTATCGTTTGGTTTTGCTTCGGCTATTTTGGTAATTTGCGCGATTGTAATTGCTGGGCTGTCCCTATATGTTGGAATGCCGAATATTAGTAACGCGCAAGAAGAAGAACACGCGGCTATTGTTTTTGAATCTCTAGCAACATTCATCCGAACGGCTGTTATTGTCATTATCAGCTGTCTTTTAAGTTTCATTCTTGCCGTTATTGGTTTATTGCGTAAAGAGAAAAGGGTTTTGCCGTTGGCCGCTATTGCGCTAAACGTAATTCTCATAATTATTGCCCTAATCAGTATACTAGGAGTTTGAGAGAAGAAGCACTTGTTGAACCTTTTATTCTTTGAAGTATCATAATGTGAGAGCAATCTCTTTTTCATTGCACGGGCTGTCGAACAAGTCATTCGACCAGACTGCTCGACAACATGCCTTTCAAACTCCTTTGCTCCGATAATGTTGAATGCTTTATATTATCAGCGTTAGCACTTCCAACTAAGCAAACCAAACATAATGCACCTTATCAGATGCAGAATGTTTTCAATTTGTGTCAGCACACTTCCGTAAACATAATTTAGCAAGCCAGACCACAATATAAAGTAGAAACAGTTAGTGCCTGAAGGCTATACAGAACTTCAAACCGTGACATTTATAAGACTCATCGAAATTATTTTGTGACCACAAAATATAGTACCCACACCGCATGTATTATACTGGCACAAAGGTCACGCTCGCGCCTGTATCCCATACTTTCAGTAAATTGCGTGGGCGCTTGCTACACTCGCTTCGCTCGTCTTAGGTATATAAAGAGGTAGGAGTGGTTTTCGTAAAACAAAAAACCGCCGCTTACATTATCACTCACAACACACCTAAAAACCTGAAACCAGAATAGTGATGTAAATTTGTATTGCTAGTTCTAAGGAGCAATCCGAGCATGGCGGAAAAAGTATTTATAGAGTTATCAAAGGCAGAGGCTTTGGTCTTGTTTGACCTACTTGCTAGGTTCGATAAAGATGAGAAGTTAATAATCGAGAATCAAGCCGAAGAAAGAGTTCTATGGAATATCCATTGCTCACTTGAGAAAGTATTAGTTGAGCCATTCAGCCCTGACTACGCAAAACTGTTAGCAGAGGCTAGAAACCAAGTTTAGGATTAACAACACAAATTTACATCACTATTGAAACTAACAGTCGGGCAATACTAAACGACCACCCCACCACATTAAACGACCAGACAGCCAACAAGCCACAGATAACAGCCACCCATAGACAAAACCCCGCGTCCGTTCTAAGGACGCGTTCAGCAGAGCAGGCAGCCCATAATTCTTGCTCCCGTTGTCCTAACTGCTTTTCTAATTCTTTGCATCTTTCGCAACTCATATAAATTATAAAAAGCGACTAGCCCCAACCTGTCAATCCCAAAGTTTTGCCATCTTCAAGCGGGTAACAACAAAACTTTTAAATGCTCTACCACCACAACGCGAAGCGTTTGGGTTAGGCCTATTCTTATTCCACTCTCACCACCAATCGAAGTTTTCAACTTTATCTAAAAAACTTGTTGACGCGTTCGACCTCGGCAGCGATATACAAATAGGGCAGGATACCAATGCGCTACCGCTCATTGAGCCGCGCGCTTCGCTCTTGGCTTCCTGCCCCATCGTTACCACTCTGGGGATAAATATATATGCATAACGAAAAGCTATTTAAAAAGCGAAACTGGCACAGCAAAAAACTACCAAAACACCTGACAGTACGAGCCACCGAACAGGAACATAACGAACTTAAGACACGAGCAAGCGCGGTGAGAATGTCAGCATCGAGGTACTTAATCCATCGAGGATTAGCAGGACGCCTTCCTAATTTACGCGCTACACAACCACCAACTAACGAAGAAAGAGAGCTACTAGAAAGGATTTTATATGCACTAAGAAAAGTAGGTAATAACTTAAACCAACTTGCATATGCTACCAACAGTTCACGCTGGACGGGTACACAACAACCGCCAACCAGCGAAATTAACGGGGTAGCTAGACAAGCGAAAGAACTTATTGAGGAGGTTAAAAAACGACTATGAATACTAAAGGGGGCGGGGCATTTTGCAGATTTTATAAAGGCACGACAGGAAACAGCAGCGCACACATGAATTACATTTCGCGTCCCTCTGCAGTCAGGCAGCAGGAGCAAGCTGTATTACTGCGAAATCTACCAGACGAAATTAGAGATGCGGATAACTACAATCAGCTAAGAAATAATCTAGTGACTTACGCTCAAGTACGAGAAGAAAGCGCACAGGCAGCCCATAAATCGAGCGGACAATGCCGTACTCACTTTAGAGTAATTATTAGCTTTGAGACTGACATTAATATTACTAAAGCAAAAGAGATGGTTGACGAATGGTTAGAAAAGAATTTTAAAGATGCCCGTGCTGTTGCTTTCCTTCACCAAGATACTAATCATTTACACACCCACATACACATAGATTCAAAACTTGATTCAGGGCGCAAGGTCGAGATACCGACAAAGCAATATAAATCTTTACGCTCGGACTGGGACAAGATTTATAGCCGGGAGCTTGGCAGAGAGCCAGAAAAGACCCAAACAGCCAAAGACAAAGCCAAACCAAACTCTATTAGGCAGGAGCACAAAAACTATGACAGTCACCAAATTACAACTAGAGGAAATCAATCAAATACTACAACAAGGGATAGAGAAATTAACCGAAGCATTGAAGCTTGCAAACAATCAGCTAAAGCAGCAAGAGGGTCAGTTGAAGCAGCAGAAAAAGCACTACAACGAGCTACGCGAATGGATAGACGAGCAATACAACATATCAATATGAGAGGCGACAATTTCCGTCGCTAATAAAGAGCTTTATATGAACAATATCAAAAGCATCTTCCAACAAATAATAATCTTCCCATATATATTAATAGATAACCCGCGCCGCATTCTCCACAAGTTAATTTTAGTGTGCGCCGGTGCTGTAGCAACTCCCATACTCTATACAGCAATCACCATAACACTACCCAAATCGAAGTTCTCATTTATACAGGCAACAGCTTTACTAGGAGCAATTCTAATCATTAGACAAGTAGCTAAACGCATTACTAAAAACTCACAGTCTAAAGCTCTTACATATCACGGCACTGCAGGCTGGGCATCGAAAAAAGATAGGCAAAAACTAATAGTTTCCGGTCAAGAATGGATTTTGAACGGGGATTTCAGACTATGGACAAGCAACAACAAAGGCATGTCACTGCCAAGACAGCTAGCAGAAAGACATATCATCATTGCAGGTGGAAGCGGAACTGGAAAAACCCGCTCCTACTTTTTACCTAATATAGCATGGTCAAGAGCTTCATCATTTCTAGCAATAGATATGAAATCTGAACTCTGGCAACTCACCTCGGCAATGCATACGCGCCCAATCAGATTTGCCCCAACTGATGCAGACCATAGCGCCGGATTCAATCCAATCCCCTTGTGCTCTAATCCACGCATTAGTGAATTACTTGCAAGAGCAATTGTTGAATCAGGCAATACAAGCAGCACTCAGCAATTCTGGTTAGACAGTGAAACAAGTTTCTTAAGTTCTCTCTTTAGCCACGCCAGTACCTTAAATGAACCAACCCTGCTTAGTGCGTACCGGCTATTTACCAGACAAAAGCCCGATGTTCTACTAAATCAATTGCTCAACTCATCAAGCGAAGCCGCACAGGAACAAGCAATAATTTTTGACCAAACCGACCCAAGAATTAAAGGCTCTATAGTTCCATCTCTTGCCGCAAAACTCCAATTCATGCGAGACCCTAACGTACAAAGATTTACCAGCTCCACACATGAAGCCCCCGAGTTCTACAAAATGAGAAGTCTACCCACAGCTATTTACTATTGTATACATGAGCAAGACGCAGCGCGGTTAAGACCACTTACTAGCCTTTTCACCACTCTGCTATTAGACCAAGTCACAACTGGAGAAACTAGAGGAGTACCAATAACTTTATACTTAGATGAGTTCGTAAATTTCTGCGGCAAAATCGGAAATTTTGAAACAACCCTGAGTTTAGCAAGAGGTCGAGGGGTTTCTATCGTAATGGCTCTCCAGTCTATCTTTGGACAGTTAGACGCTAGATACTCACGCGACATTGCAAAGATAATTCGAGACAATGCCGCAACTAAAATAATTCTGGCGGGAACGGATTTTGAGACAGCCCAATACATCAGCAATATTTTAGGTGAGGCAACTATCATAGCCAATAACTATTCACGCTCCAGACAGAACGATACACTGCTAAATTCCAAAGGAGGAAGCACCACAACAGCACAGAAAGAATTTAAACGAATGTTACTAACACCCGACGAAGTGAGAAGAATCGGCAGAGATGAAGCAATTATTATCTGTGAGAACAAACGTCCAATGCGTGAACTAAAATCTTTCTACGACGCACCAGCAGCCGCAGCACCGACTAAACCATTAGGCAAAGCTAGAGCTGCTAGTATCCAACAACAAAGAGAGCTAGAGCAAAAAGTAACATTAAAATCCAACCGGCCTTTACCGCCTCCGCTCTAATCGCCTGATATGACGCCGTACGATAAACCCAGTAAACGGCACACCCGACAAAAGACGATGCCAGAGCTTGCGCCCCTCAATTCTTAAAACAGCAGCCTGCTCATTACGCGAACGCCCCAACTCAAATTTAAGTCTCTTTACAATAGACATAACTAATATCTCCGTCCGATAACTGTCATATAATTTTAATAATCCACAAAGCTACGCAATCTGTAACCCAAATTCAGACCCATTCAACAGTTCAAAAATAGCAGTTGGGAAAAGCAAAGAGAGTTGAGAGCGTCGAAACTTTCTTTGCTTTTGCCGTTTCCACTTCACCAATAGACACCATTCATCAAAGGCAAGTAATTTTGACAGCTTACGAAGGCTTGGAGAGCGTGGAAGCTTTATTTTTTTCTGTTCCGGCTCTTTTTCTTCTGAATCTTCGGCGGCAGATAAGTCAGGTGTATCAAGTATAGGCTCGGCTTCGGCAGTTCCGCTTTCCTTTGCAATTGAATCTATTGAAACGTCAGAGCCGTAACAAGAAGGCGCAAGGTTGCTGCTTTCCCGACAGTCACCCAATAATTCAAACATACGCCCCCATCTGGACACTTGCGCCACCTCGACAAGTTGAGAGGAAGGCACAGCATCCCACGATGAATTTTTAGTTACATACTTGCACACTTCTTTTACCGCTTCTTCTTTATCGGTCACGCTTCGCACATCCACAATACATAAGCCATCTTTTGTATTGATGCCCGCACTTACCCCAATCTCAAACCATGCCTTTAGAACGCATTCCGTCCACACGGCGCGGAGCAGTTGAATGTTTACGAACTTTGAAAGCGCCAGCAAATGTAAATGCGTATGGTAGCCGTCAACGTCCGGCGACCACCGCCGCCCCTCTCGCTCTAGCTTCTTTTCATCGCCAAGTGTAAATTCAAAAGTCTTAACGCCCGCTCGAATCTCTACGCCCCAATCTCTTTTAGAGAACAACCGATAAGCACGTTGAAGAACTTTTATAGTATCCACCAAGCCAACCTTAGAAGCGGGCAGAGTTGGAGAAGTTAAGGTTATAAATCGCCATCGCTCGCCGGTACGAGAGTTGATTTCTTCGCGGGCAGCCCGGGCAGCCTTATCGCCCGCAAGCGCGCGGTTTTTAAGTTCAGCAAGGCGAACTCCTACGCGCTCCATTCCAGCCCGCGCTCGACGCCGCGACCGAGCAGAAAGAGCAGACACACACGAAGCGCAAAGCCGAGAGCCGCACGCAGTAAGAGTACCTACGCCATTAAAATTTTCGCCCGTATCTTTTCGCTGGAGATTCACACCCGTATAAATATTTTCATCGCAGGCACAATCACGAATTAAAACAGCTTCGCAGATTGCAACAGGAGCAGCCGCAGCCATCGCAGCCTTTTGAAGAAGGGCAGAAACTGACGAGCCGCGCACAGAGCGATAACCAGCAATGCCTTTAACATCGCGCCATTTAGATTTAGTTTTTAGATTAGTTGCAGACATTCAAGCCCCCTACTTTTTTGCAGCAGGGACTTGAAAGGGAACTGATTTAGAGTTAGTATTCTTTCAGAGCCGAGCCGCCGATACGGTTCGAGCATTCAGAAGCCGTCAAGTGATTCCAACACTTGGCGGTTTCGCTTTTTATAGGCAGTTCAAAAAGAACGAGTTACATATACTGTAATTACCACGCCACCCCAACCACGTCAAGACTTTTTCTACACAATATATTGAGCCGAGCACTCAACTAACCCCTAAATATACATATTTTGGCAAAAGATGCCGACAACCTCGCCTAGCTCTGGCGAGATTTGCGCGATTCTGATATAAGCCAGTTTATGAAAAATAAGCAGGCTGCAGCCGACTACTTAGGTGTGAGTTCCAGAGCAGTTGAAAGATATACGCAACAGGGCAAGCTATCTGTTCAATACGAGCCGGGCAAGACCCGACCTGTTGCCATCTATGATGAACAAGAGCTAAAAACATTAAAGGCAGAGTTAGAACGCGACCTATACCCACGCCGCCCTCTAGTAACTAGAGAACCGAACAGCGACAACTCCGAACAGAGCTTGGCGCGATTGTCGGAAAACTCAAATCTGCAGGTCTTAGGTCTTCTAATTCCTGCATTAGAAGCATTAGGAGTAGCGAATAGCAAAGCATCTGTACCTATAGCCAACAAGCTAATTTTAGACCTTAAAGAAGTCCAAGCCTTAACGCATCTATCACGCGCTGACTTGCTAGAAGCTATCAAAAGTAAGAAATTGAAAGCCACTAAAAAGGGTCGGGGCTGGAAAGTAAAACGCGCTGACTTAGAAGAATATATAAAGAAACTATAGACCGGTGTGAGCGGTAAGCAAGTCAGCCCTGAGAGATGTTAGGCCGCCACTGGCGGCAATTGTGAACTCTTTTAGGTGTTAGGCCGCTACTAGCGGTAAAAGCAAAGAATTGTCTAAAAGTACCGCTAGTAGCGGTCTAATGAGCGTTAGATGCCTGTGTTGAAATCGAAGGGGTAGAGTAAGCTAATCGCAAACCGCTCTAAATCTTATGTCGCGCCGTTTAATATCCATAGTGGCACTCATTGTTGCTCTATTAATTCCTTTCCCCACAACAGTCGTGCCTGAATGGAAGTTGAGAGCAATTGATGAGAATGGGCAGCCGGTTTCAGGAATAAGGGCAAGACAATCTTGGAAACATTATTCTCTTGAATGGGAAGGCTGCTGTCCTGATATGGAAGACCGTTGGACTGATGAAAATGGACATGTGGTATTTCCTAGAAGAGTTATTTGGGCAGGCTTGCTACAAAGAGCAGTATTTCCAGTTTTAGCGGCAGTATCAACTCTCGCGCATGGCAGCACTGGTATTCATGCGTATGTAATGATAAGTGGAGATAAAGAAGGAACAAAAGATTTAGATTATAAACTCGATAAACCTTTGCCACAGGAAGTAATAATAAGGCGTTGAATGTTTGAAACCATCGGCATCTAACAAGTACTTGCACCTGACCGCCCGACAGCGTGGCTCTCATCAATCTCTGCTGGTGCTTTCGAGGTTATGTGTTGCTGGCGTGCGGGCGTTCGACACCTTCGCTGATGCTAGAGCGGATTTTAAGACGCTATTTGTGAATGGTACAATATGCAGAGAATAGAGCCTCAATCTAAATCTGGAATCTTGCTATCGTTTGGTTTTGCTTCGGCTATTTTGGTAATTTGCGCGATTGTAATTGCTGGGCTGTCCCTATATGTTGGAATGCCGAATATTAGTAACGCGCAAGAAGAAGAACACGCGGCTATTGTTTTTGAATCTCTAGCAACATTCATCCGAACGGCTGTTATTGTCATTATCAGCTGTCTTTTAAGTTTCATTCTTGCCGTTATTGGTTTATTGCGTAAAGAGAAAAGGGTTTTGCCGTTGGCCGCTATTGCGCTAAACGTAATTCTCATAATTATTGCCCTAATCAGTATACTAGGAGTTTGAGAGAAGAAGCACTTGTTGAACCTTTTATTCTTTGAAGTATCATAATGTGAGAGCAATCTCTTTTTCATTGCACGGGCTGTCGAACAAGTCATTCGACCAGACTGCTCGACAACATGCCTTTCAAACTCCTTTGCTCCGATAATGTTGAATGCTTTATATTATCAGCGTTAGCACTTCCAACTAAGCAAACCAAACATAATGCACCTTATCAGATGCAGAATGTTTTCAATTTGTGTCAGCACACTTCCGTAAACATAATTTAGCAAGCCAGACCACAATATAAAGTAGAAACAGTTAGTGCCTGAAGGCTATACAGAACTTCAAACCGTGACATTTATAAGACTCATCGAAATTATTTTGTGACCACAAAATATAGTACCCACACCGCATGTATTATACTGGCACAAAGGTCACGCTCGCGCCTGTATCCCATACTTTCAGTAAATTGCGTGGGCGCTTGCTACACTCGCTTCGCTCGTCTTAGGTATATAAAGAGGTAGGAGTGGTTTTCGTAAAACAAAAAACCGCCGCTTACATTATCACTCACAACACACCTAAAAACCTGAAACCAGAATAGTGATGTAAATTTGTATTGCTAGTTCTAAGGAGCAATCCGAGCATGGCGGAAAAAGTATTTATAGAGTTATCAAAGGCAGAGGCTTTGGTCTTGTTTGACCTACTTGCTAGGTTCGATAAAGATGAGAAGTTAATAATCGAGAATCAAGCCGAAGAAAGAGTTCTATGGAATATCCATTGCTCACTTGAGAAAGTATTAGTTGAGCCATTCAGCCCTGACTACGCAAAACTGTTAGCAGAGGCTAGAAACCAAGTTTAGGATTAACAACACAAATTTACATCACTATTGAAACTAACAGTCGGGCAATACTAAACGACCACCCCACCACATTAAACGACCAGACAGCCAACAAGCCACAGATAACAGCCACCCATAGACAAAACCCCGCGTCCGTTCTAAGGACGCGTTCAGCAGAGCAGGCAGCCCATAATTCTTGCTCCCGTTGTCCTAACTGCTTTTCTAATTCTTTGCATCTTTCGCAACTCATATAAATTATAAAAAGCGACTAGCCCCAACCTGTCAATCCCAAAGTTTTGCCATCTTCAAGCGGGTAACAACAAAACTTTTAAATGCTCTACCACCACAACGCGAAGCGTTTGGGTTAGGCCTATTCTTATTCCACTCTCACCACCAATCGAAGTTTTCAACTTTATCTAAAAAACTTGTTGACGCGTTCGACCTCGGCAGCGATATACAAATAGGGCAGGATACCAATGCGCTACCGCTCATTGAGCCGCGCGCTTCGCTCTTGGCTTCCTGCCCCATCGTTACCACTCTGGGGATAAATATATATGCATAACGAAAAGCTATTTAAAAAGCGAAACTGGCACAGCAAAAAACTACCAAAACACCTGACAGTACGAGCCACCGAACAGGAACATAACGAACTTAAGACACGAGCAAGCGCGGTGAGAATGTCAGCATCGAGGTACTTAATCCATCGAGGATTAGCAGGACGCCTTCCTAATTTACGCGCTACACAACCACCAACTAACGAAGAAAGAGAGCTACTAGAAAGGATTTTATATGCACTAAGAAAAGTAGGTAATAACTTAAACCAACTTGCATATGCTACCAACAGTTCACGCTGGACGGGTACACAACAACCGCCAACCAGCGAAATTAACGGGGTAGCTAGACAAGCGAAAGAACTTATTGAGGAGGTTAAAAAACGACTATGAATACTAAAGGGGGCGGGGCATTTTGCAGATTTTATAAAGGCACGACAGGAAACAGCAGCGCACACATGAATTACATTTCGCGTCCCTCTGCAGTCAGGCAGCAGGAGCAAGCTGTATTACTGCGAAATCTACCAGACGAAATTAGAGATGCGGATAACTACAATCAGCTAAGAAATAATCTAGTGACTTACGCTCAAGTACGAGAAGAAAGCGCACAGGCAGCCCATAAATCGAGCGGACAATGCCGTACTCACTTTAGAGTAATTATTAGCTTTGAGACTGACATTAATATTACTAAAGCAAAAGAGATGGTTGACGAATGGTTAGAAAAGAATTTTAAAGATGCCCGTGCTGTTGCTTTCCTTCACCAAGATACTAATCATTTACACACCCACATACACATAGATTCAAAACTTGATTCAGGGCGCAAGGTCGAGATACCGACAAAGCAATATAAATCTTTACGCTCGGACTGGGACAAGATTTATAGCCGGGAGCTTGGCAGAGAGCCAGAAAAGACCCAAACAGCCAAAGACAAAGCCAAACCAAACTCTATTAGGCAGGAGCACAAAAACTATGACAGTCACCAAATTACAACTAGAGGAAATCAATCAAATACTACAACAAGGGATAGAGAAATTAACCGAAGCATTGAAGCTTGCAAACAATCAGCTAAAGCAGCAAGAGGGTCAGTTGAAGCAGCAGAAAAAGCACTACAACGAGCTACGCGAATGGATAGACGAGCAATACAACATATCAATATGAGAGGCGACAATTTCCGTCGCTAATAAAGAGCTTTATATGAACAATATCAAAAGCATCTTCCAACAAATAATAATCTTCCCATATATATTAATAGATAACCCGCGCCGCATTCTCCACAAGTTAATTTTAGTGTGCGCCGGTGCTGTAGCAACTCCCATACTCTATACAGCAATCACCATAACACTACCCAAATCGAAGTTCTCATTTATACAGGCAACAGCTTTACTAGGAGCAATTCTAATCATTAGACAAGTAGCTAAACGCATTACTAAAAACTCACAGTCTAAAGCTCTTACATATCACGGCACTGCAGGCTGGGCATCGAAAAAAGATAGGCAAAAACTAATAGTTTCCGGTCAAGAATGGATTTTGAACGGGGATTTCAGACTATGGACAAGCAACAACAAAGGCATGTCACTGCCAAGACAGCTAGCAGAAAGACATATCATCATTGCAGGTGGAAGCGGAACTGGAAAAACCCGCTCCTACTTTTTACCTAATATAGCATGGTCAAGAGCTTCATCATTTCTAGCAATAGATATGAAATCTGAACTCTGGCAACTCACCTCGGCAATGCATACGCGCCCAATCAGATTTGCCCCAACTGATGCAGACCATAGCGCCGGATTCAATCCAATCCCCTTGTGCTCTAATCCACGCATTAGTGAATTACTTGCAAGAGCAATTGTTGAATCAGGCAATACAAGCAGCACTCAGCAATTCTGGTTAGACAGTGAAACAAGTTTCTTAAGTTCTCTCTTTAGCCACGCCAGTACCTTAAATGAACCAACCCTGCTTAGTGCGTACCGGCTATTTACCAGACAAAAGCCCGATGTTCTACTAAATCAATTGCTCAACTCATCAAGCGAAGCCGCACAGGAACAAGCAATAATTTTTGACCAAACCGACCCAAGAATTAAAGGCTCTATAGTTCCATCTCTTGCCGCAAAACTCCAATTCATGCGAGACCCTAACGTACAAAGATTTACCAGCTCCACACATGAAGCCCCCGAGTTCTACAAAATGAGAAGTCTACCCACAGCTATTTACTATTGTATACATGAGCAAGACGCAGCGCGGTTAAGACCACTTACTAGCCTTTTCACCACTCTGCTATTAGACCAAGTCACAACTGGAGAAACTAGAGGAGTACCAATAACTTTATACTTAGATGAGTTCGTAAATTTCTGCGGCAAAATCGGAAATTTTGAAACAACCCTGAGTTTAGCAAGAGGTCGAGGGGTTTCTATCGTAATGGCTCTCCAGTCTATCTTTGGACAGTTAGACGCTAGATACTCACGCGACATTGCAAAGATAATTCGAGACAATGCCGCAACTAAAATAATTCTGGCGGGAACGGATTTTGAGACAGCCCAATACATCAGCAATATTTTAGGTGAGGCAACTATCATAGCCAATAACTATTCACGCTCCAGACAGAACGATACACTGCTAAATTCCAAAGGAGGAAGCACCACAACAGCACAGAAAGAATTTAAACGAATGTTACTAACACCCGACGAAGTGAGAAGAATCGGCAGAGATGAAGCAATTATTATCTGTGAGAACAAACGTCCAATGCGTGAACTAAAATCTTTCTACGACGCACCAGCAGCCGCAGCACCGACTAAACCATTAGGCAAAGCTAGAGCTGCTAGTATCCAACAACAAAGAGAGCTAGAGCAAAAAGTAACATTAAAATCCAACCGGCCTTTACCGCCTCCGCTCTAATCGCCTGATATGACGCCGTACGATAAACCCAGTAAACGGCACACCCGACAAAAGACGATGCCAGAGCTTGCGCCCCTCAATTCTTAAAACAGCAGCCTGCTCATTACGCGAACGCCCCAACTCAAATTTAAGTCTCTTTACAATAGACATAACTAATATCTCCGTCCGATAACTGTCATATAATTTTAATAATCCACAAAGCTACGCAATCTGTAACCCAAATTCAGACCCATTCAACAGTTCAAAAATAGCAGTTGGGAAAAGCAAAGAGAGTTGAGAGCGTCGAAACTTTCTTTGCTTTTGCCGTTTCCACTTCACCAATAGACACCATTCATCAAAGGCAAGTAATTTTGACAGCTTACGAAGGCTTGGAGAGCGTGGAAGCTTTATTTTTTTCTGTTCCGGCTCTTTTTCTTCTGAATCTTCGGCGGCAGATAAGTCAGGTGTATCAAGTATAGGCTCGGCTTCGGCAGTTCCGCTTTCCTTTGCAATTGAATCTATTGAAACGTCAGAGCCGTAACAAGAAGGCGCAAGGTTGCTGCTTTCCCGACAGTCACCCAATAATTCAAACATACGCCCCCATCTGGACACTTGCGCCACCTCGACAAGTTGAGAGGAAGGCACAGCATCCCACGATGAATTTTTAGTTACATACTTGCACACTTCTTTTACCGCTTCTTCTTTATCGGTCACGCTTCGCACATCCACAATACATAAGCCATCTTTTGTATTGATGCCCGCACTTACCCCAATCTCAAACCATGCCTTTAGAACGCATTCCGTCCACACGGCGCGGAGCAGTTGAATGTTTACGAACTTTGAAAGCGCCAGCAAATGTAAATGCGTATGGTAGCCGTCAACGTCCGGCGACCACCGCCGCCCCTCTCGCTCTAGCTTCTTTTCATCGCCAAGTGTAAATTCAAAAGTCTTAACGCCCGCTCGAATCTCTACGCCCCAATCTCTTTTAGAGAACAACCGATAAGCACGTTGAAGAACTTTTATAGTATCCACCAAGCCAACCTTAGAAGCGGGCAGAGTTGGAGAAGTTAAGGTTATAAATCGCCATCGCTCGCCGGTACGAGAGTTGATTTCTTCGCGGGCAGCCCGGGCAGCCTTATCGCCCGCAAGCGCGCGGTTTTTAAGTTCAGCAAGGCGAACTCCTACGCGCTCCATTCCAGCCCGCGCTCGACGCCGCGACCGAGCAGAAAGAGCAGACACACACGAAGCGCAAAGCCGAGAGCCGCACGCAGTAAGAGTACCTACGCCATTAAAATTTTCGCCCGTATCTTTTCGCTGGAGATTCACACCCGTATAAATATTTTCATCGCAGGCACAATCACGAATTAAAACAGCTTCGCAGATTGCAACAGGAGCAGCCGCAGCCATCGCAGCCTTTTGAAGAAGGGCAGAAACTGACGAGCCGCGCACAGAGCGATA
>MWWH01000084.1_pt1 | contig 22954 bp, 30 predicted proteins | sample 1047231 | NCBI WGS metagenome assembly MWWH01 (sample SAMN06349967, study PRJNA376086) | soil metagenome | isolation source: MG3-2 sample Antarctic (ecotone) soil | place: Antarctica | collected 2015-01-13 | reverse complement strand
CAAGCCCGGCGAGTCCGTCGAGTTTGCCTTGAATGAGCATTACGAACAGATGGCGATTGCGGCAGCGACTGATCGTGATTTCATCTGGAAACATTCACTCGTCGAGCGACTCGCGCTCGCGGCTTACCTGAAAGCAAAGGCGCAGGCAGTCCGATAATGAATTACTTGACTGCGCCACGCGGTTAGAGTTTGGCTGTCACTATGAAAAAGAAAATCATCATTGCGCTACTCGTCGCCTTGACGCGCACGCACGCGCCGGGTTGAGTGTGCGCAGTAAGAATAAAAGCAGAAAGAGAGAGAAGCAATGAACAGAATCACGATTGACCTAACGCGCCCACATGCTTACGTGCCCGATCTGTTTGACCGGATGCGGGCGCGGCGTACACGAAAATCATCGGTGACTACACGGCGGCGGCTAATCAACTAAAAGACTCGAAGGCCCGGCGCAACGCGCTCTTGCAAGTCAATGACTTCACGCGCGATCTGTTGCCGATCCTGCAAAGGGCGGCAGCAGAGGCGCAGACAAGAGAGCAGATAAGAGAGCAGATTGCGCCGCTCTTGCACCCTACTTACTCGTTCAACGCCGGCGGCAGTGTCTTGCGTGGCTGCGCCGATGGCGGCGCGGTCTCGGCGCTGTTCTCCGGCGCACGCTACAACCCGCTCGGCTATGTCACGGGGCCGGGCACGAGCCGCAGTGATTCAATCCCGGCTTACTTTCCGGCCGCGCAAAGAGTGGCGCATGTCTCGCATACCGAATATGTGCTCGATGCTGAAACGGTGCGGAACATCGGCGTCGAGAATCTTGATCGCGTGCGGGCGCGCAAAGGTCTGGCTGACGGTGGCGCGGTTGCTACTGTCACAAGCGGGGCAGCGCAGGGAAGCGCGCCGATTTTTAACTTAAACCTTGCGCTTGCGGTTAACCTCGCGGTCGGAGAGGGGACAAGTGTGCAAGTGCTGAGCGCCGCGCTCGCAACACCGACCGGCGAGCGCATGATGATCGGCAAGGTGCGCGCTCATATCCGCGATAACCCGTCGGCTATTCCGGCTGACATTGAATTGGCGCAGATGAAGCAGAAAGGGAGACGCTAATCATGACAAAGCAAATCAAAATCAGCGAGTTCAACTTAACCCTGTCGGGGCACGCCGCCGCCCGCGACCTATTCACGCAAGTCCCGTGCAAAAGTAGCCACGCTACTCTTGCGGTTGTCGAGCAAGTCTCAGACGTGGAGATGTGAAAGTGCGATGCACAACCTGTTGTGCATTGCCTGATTCTGAAAAAGGCGGCGCGAAAAGTAACGCTGTTACGAATGGTGACACGCTACAGGTTGTGCTTGGGGAGCAGTTTGACATGCGGCATTTTCATTATCAGCAAAAGGCAGTCCGATAATGGGCGTTCTGTAAATTATGCGATTATGTACAGGCAGGGGTCGCATTCTCGGACGCGCGGGCGAGCGAAGGGAGCAAGCTGTCAACTACCGCCACATAAAATGAGGCGGCTTGTCCTTCCAAGTTACGTCACTTGAGCAACGGAGTCGAACCTTTATGGTTTCTCAGGCCACAAAGAAAACAGTCCGACCCAACGGAGGACTCTCGGCCATACTGAGCCGGGTCATGCCTGCAAACCCGGAGGCCTTAGCTAACCATAGCAAGACGCGCCTTTTGGTGAGGACAGAAGCCGTAGAAGCCAATAGCAAGATTGCAATTATGACAGAGAATCCTGTAGCCATGTGGGAAGTTGTTGCGTTTGAGCCAGACGTAAAATCCGTGGCCATTTTTAAGGAGTCCAAGTTCCCTGCGATGGGCATTCCCACCTCCGTTGATGTGGTCAACAGCAAGGAACTCGTAATGACTCACCCCACAGCAAGCGCACTGTATCACGCCGTTACCGTAGTGATTCAGCACCTCCATGCGAAGTCTGACGGAATGCGCCTTACTCGTCTCGGCTTTGCGTTCTTTATTTCTCAGCCACCACGTATTGTATGTCGTCTTGCGACAAGGCTTGCAGTAAGAATGGAATCCATCTTTTGCAGCCTTGTTACGATTAAAGAACTCAGGCGTCAATGGGAGCGGTTGCTTACATCCCGTGCAGGCTTTTTGCGGTATATTAGATTCAGCCATGTTGTCAATGTTCCAATCATTGATAGTGTGGTGAGGCTTGTTCGGGAGCGGCCATCTCTCGTTCAAGCCGTTTCTATTTTATCACAGAAATTGACTTGGTTAGCTGAGTCTCTGGTGGTTGACGAAGGGCGGCTAACCCTTGCCACTGTCTCACGACAGGAGCGGCAACAGCCGCATTGCGTACTCGCCAAGCCTGAGTTACAGCAAGCGTTGATTACTCAACTAAGGCAATGCGTGCAGGTTGTTTCGCAAGCTGCATTTTACCACGAACCGGCGCTCCTCCGTCGCATTAATTACGACGGTCTCCGCGCCCGCTAACGAAAGGTTTTCTTATGAGCACAGAGGTTGTCGAGTTGCCCGCGATGCAGGGAGCCGAAGCACGGTTAGCCGCGGCGCAGTCCGCGTTGCAAGCAACCGATCAAGCACTCTTTTTCAAGCAACGGGAACTAAACCGCGTCCGCGCGCAGTTAGAGCAGCCGGCGGGCTTGCCCTATGCGGAGCTTGAGCAACTACGCCGGCAGGCCGCGACGCTAGAGGCTGAAGTCCATGATCAGCGGCGCACACGTGATGAAGCCGGGCGCAGCGTGGGCGCTGCCCAGAGTGCGCGCGATGGTCTGAAGATAGAAGTCTTTGAACTGCGCGCCCGGCTGGAGGAGGCGGGGCGCGAGTTGAGCAAGGCACGGGCACAAGCCGCCCGCCTGCGCGCTGAATACGAGTTCGCGGCGGGCTTGGCCGAGAGCTTGGTAGCCAACCGCGCGCAGTATCAGGCGCGCTTACAAGAGATCGGATGCGGGGCAAATGATACGTTTTGACACGAAATGACACGGGCCAGCGAAAACTTGAAGGGTAAGCAAGCGGCGGAAAGACGACGCTGTATCTAAGTACGCGGCTGAAGTCGATACCTTCCCGCAGCAAGTAGTAATTATTTTGGACAAAATCTAGGTATAGGACGCGCCGCAAGGTGACCTAATGAGACTCGCCGGAGAAAAATTGACGCCGCGGCAGGAAAGCGCGCTGGTCGCGTTGCTGGACTGCGGCGAAGTGCAAGCGGCGGCCCTCCAAGCCCGCGTCGCAAAGGGTACGCTCTGGCGCTGGCTGCAACTGCCGGAGTTCCAGACGCGCTATCGCACCATGCGGCGGCAGCTGGTCGAGAATGCCATCGCGCAACTGCAAGCAGACTGCACTATCGCCGCGCGTGTCCTGCGGGCAGTCGCCGAAGATAAGGAAGCCCCGGCTTCAGCGCGTGTGGCGGCAGCACGCGCCATCCTGGAGCAGTCCGTCGCCGCGATCCAACTGACCGACCTACAAGCCGAGGTTGACGAGATCAAGCGCCTCTTAGCTGCGCGGGAAGGGGCGACGGGTGCAACTCGCGCGCGAGCTTGAATCTTTACACGTCCGCGCGCGCCGGATCGCTGGCGCACAAGTGACGGGCGCGCTGTCACCCGTCGAGTTGGCGGCGCAAGCTGGCTTCACGCTTGACCCCTGGCAGCGTGATGTCCTGACTTCACCCGCGCATGAGATCATCTTGAACGTGACGCGGCAAGGCGGGAAGTCCACCGTCTCAAGTATGCGCGGACTGCATCGCGCACTCTATAACCCTCGGTCACTCGTCTTGTTGCTCGCACCATCCTACCGGCAATCAAAAGAACTGTTCCGCAAAGTTACAGACGCCTACAACGCATTGCCTGCGCCGGTCGCGGTCGCCGCAGAATCCGCGCTCGAGCTTGAGTTGGTGAATGACTCGCGCATCGTGGCCTTGCCGGGGAAGGAAGCGACGATCAGAGGCTTCTCCGGTGTCTCCTTGTTGATTGTGGACGAAGCATCGCGCGTGCCCGATGCGTTATATCAGGCGGTCAGGCCGATGCTCGCGGTTAGTGGCGGCGACATCCTGCTTTTAAGTACGCCGTTCGGTAAGCGTGGTTTCTTTCATCAGGAATGGACAGCCGGCGGCGCGACGTGGCAGCGCACGCTCGTGACCGCGCACGAGTGCCCGCGCATTGACCCCAAGTGGCTGGAACGTGAGCGCAACACAATTGGCGATTGGTGGTACAGGCAAGAGTACCTGTGCAACCCACCTGATGCGCCCGTCTGGATGGGTGACTTCTCTTTTCAGCCGCTAGGAGATGTTAAGGCGGGTGATACGGTGATCGGTTGGCATCGCCCCCGGCCGGGCGGCAAGCGTTTTCTCACAAGATCACAAGTGTTAGGCGTAAGGAGACGGGAAGCCGAAATGGTAGAAGTGCAAATGGCATCCGGCAACCGTATTTTTTGCACACCGGATCACAGGTGGCTAACTATGTCAGCCGGGCACGGAGAGGATTGGTTTCAACCAGTATCCGCCGGCAAAAAACTCGTCAGAGTGATTAACCCGACCGCGCCATTGCCTGAGCGCTTGCGTTGGGATGCGGCGTGGTTAGGGGGCGTTTATGACGGCGAAGGAAGCGCCAACCACATCGCACAGTCAGTAAGCCACAACCCCATTATCTGCGAACGGATTCACCGTACATTGCACGACTTAGGTTTTAAGGCGGGACACCACAAGGAGGGCTTCTACATTCTGAGTCAAAATGGCGGGCGCGACTTTAAGCAAGCGCTGGTTAATTTTCTAAATTGGACGCGCCCCACGAAACGCGATAGGCACATGGACAGGTTGATACTGTCGGCTCATTTTCGTCACTCGGACACGGTTACAAACGTTCAACCAGCGGGGCGCGGCGAAGTGGTTAGTATGCAGACGACGACGGGTAATTATGTCGTGTGGGGCTATGCGTCGAAGAATTGCGAGTTTGTCGAAACCGACGATCAAGTGTTCAGTTACGCGGACGTGCAACGCGCGCTTGACCCGGCGGTGCGCCCGCTCTTCGAGGTAGCAGCATGAGCAGCGGGGCGGTGGAGGACATGTCCGCGCAGTTGCTGGCCGCGTGCAACGTGATGATGGCAGAGGCACGGGCGGCGCGCTATTACTTCGGGTTGAGTTTGGGCCAAGCCACCGACTACTCGGCGCTCGCCGTCTTAGAGGAACAGCAGCGCGCCCGCAACACGGAAGCCAAGACTTTTCACTGCCGGCATCTGCACAGGTGGCCGCTGCGCACGCCTTATGAGCAGATCGTCGCGGACGTGGGCCGGATGCTCGCCGCCGAGGGGCTACACGTCAACAAAGGCACGCCGGTCTTGAGCATTGACGCAACGGGCACGGGTGCGCCGGTGGTGGCGCTATTCGAGCGGGCGAAGCTAAGGGCGCAGATCAAGCCGTGCCTCTTAACGGGCGGTGATGAGGTCTCGGATGAAGGGAAGTTCACGCGCATCCCCAAGCGCGATCTTGTGTCGGCCGCACAGGTGGCTTTTCAATCGGGGCGCTTGAAGATTGCCGCAGGGCTAGAGCATACGCCGCGCCTCGTGCGCGAACTTGAATCCTTCCAAGTGAAGATCGTGTTGAGTTCCGGCGACGTAGAAACGCCGTGGCGCGAAGGCGCGCATGATGATCTCGTGCTGGCGGTTATGGTGGCGCTCTGGCGCGGGCAGTATGGCCCGGGCCCGGCGGTCAGCTTTTCCTGGTGAGGTGCTTGTGTTCTTTCTCGGCTTAGACCTGGGCCAGGCTGCCGACTTCTCGGCGCTGGCCATTCTCGAAAGCGAAACAGCCGGGCGCGCTGGTCTCTATCACTGCCGCCACTTGCAACGGTGGCCGCTGCGCACGCCGTACCCGCAGATCGTGGCAGACGTGGCGCAGTTGGTCACAGCGCCCGCGCTCAACTCTGTCTCCGTGCCCGTCTTGGCGGTGGATGCCACGGGCGTCGGCCCGCCGGTTGTTGACCTGTTTCGCGCGGCTCTGGCGCAGCCGGTGGGCTTAGGGATTCATTTTGCGGGCGCCGAGCCAGAACCGATCACCGGCGCATGGTTACGCCCGATCCAGATTACAGGCGCCGACTCTGTTTCGCATGACGCCGGCTTTACCCGCGTGCCGAAGCGTGACCTTATCAGCGTGGCGCAGGTCGCACTACAAACCGAACGGCTGAAGATTGCCGCCGCGCTAAATGAAGCCGCCACACTTACGCGCGAGTTGCTTAACTATCAGGTGAAGATCAATCTGGAGACGGCGCACGATAGTTATGGCGCCTGGCGCACGGGCACGCACGACGATCTCGTGCTGGCGTTGTGTCTCGCCTTATGGTGCGGCGCACAGCATAACCCGGGCGCAGCCGCCGCGGACGCCTACTCATATGGCTATGTTGAGTATGGCCCAGGGGTCACCACGCTTGCATACTAAGCCCTAAAAGGTCGCGCGTATTTGCCCTGTGCTGCATCCGGGCGGGTTCGGTGTCGCACCAGCGGGCAAACTCTCAACCTGGGGCATGTGGGGCGCAAGCTAGGGGCATTGGGATAGAGATAGACGGCGGCGTGCAGTTGTAGTAGGCTGTCGCCACTATGGACACCACCACACTAATAATCGTCATCGTTGTGCTAGTCCTCCTCTTCGGCGGCGGCTACGGCTACACCCGTCGTAGGCGCTAAGGACAAAGCGGCGCACCGAAACGACGTAAGGTTGTCAGCTAACGCTCGATGCAGGGTACGCACAGGCGCTAGAATAGCTATTGCACAAAGCAGGGCGCGGTGATATAAGGCGCGCCACGAAGCTACCTCTAGGAGTAGGGGTAAGGACACAGAGGCGGCGGGAGTTGCGAGGGCTTCCCGCCGCTTTTGCTTTTACCCTGCGCGCCGCACGGGGCATCAGGGCAGGGTTTCAATCGCACCATGCTGGCTACTCAACTAGATTGGGAAATATATTTCCCGATTCAAAGGTGCGGGTTTCAATCTAACCATGCTGGTTACTCAACAACTTAACCGCCCGTCGGTTAAGTCCCCTTCTACAAGTTTCAATCTAACCATGCTGGTTACTCAACGTAGATTTAGTGAATTTATACGCCGGCGTGCAAATGTTTCAATCTCGCCATGCTGGCCACTCAACTTGGCTATAAACTGCGGAGTTAACTGCGCAGTTTAATAGTTTCAATCGCACCATGTTGACTACTCAACCAAGTTTTCTGCGCGCGCAGAAAACTCAAAGCGCCTTGCTCTGCTGCCGTCTTAAAGTGAGCAACTTCATAATGGTGTGCCCACTTCAAATTTTCACGTCGACGTGAAAATTCAGCAAAGGATTTTGCTACCCACCGAAGATTAGCTATCGTGCCATAGGATAAGCCCGTAAGTGATATAGCCTGCTCGTGCTTCTCGCCGTAGTGCGTACCGCCGAAGTGACAGAAGTTTTTTCTGTCTATTCCTTGTTGGCTTTGGGGAGCAATGCCTTCATTTCCTCTCTCTTTCTGGCCAACTCTTTATTTTGATTATACCGCCCCCATATAAATACACTGACTAAACCCGCGAAAGTAGTTATAAACAGAGTCACGCCTTGCGTACTTTTACCCTGCCAGATTAGTAAAAAGCTACCTATGATGGCAACTAGGGCTAGAATAAACGCAAACACCTGCCCCCGTTTCTCGTTAGTAATGTCAGAGTTGAGTTTCCTGTTTTCCAAACCTTGCCGATGATCTGTTTGCTGCTCCATCCTCGTAACAAGCCTGTCAGCGAGTCCCGGTAGGACATGCTCATATTGCTCAAGCATGCCGGGCGGCGGCAAAGGAGCTTCATAGGTGACTCTTAGGAGTTGGGGAGGCTGTCTTGTGGGAGGCTGAGGCTGAGGCTGACGAGATACAGGATATTTAGGTGGCTTGTGTTTGGCCATACATATGAAGATTAACCAGCAGCAGCAAATTCCTTAGCGTCCGCCGCTTCATAATCTTGGCAAGCCTGTTAGAGGACTACACTCTTCACACTCGTTAAAAGCCACCCAGAAATCTTTACCAACCGCGGCCATATCTGCATGGAGGGCTATCCAATCGGCCAGTTCAGGCGTTGGACTAGCGTTGTATATGTCAAACTCTCCCGCTAAGTCTAGCGCGCGAGCAAGACCATAAAGGAAAGTTGGGTTGGCAAAAAGAAAATCAGACATAATCTATTTTTCAGACAATAAAAGCCGCACCCGCTTAGCGATTACGGCGCACCTGATATGCCATCCGGCTACAAGTGTCAAGGATTATTTTGTAGGAATAAGTGTTAAACGTCAACGTTTAACACACGCCTTTGGCGTTCTGTGGGGCAACCTCATCTTCTGTAGGGCAAAACCGTTCCGTTAGGCAAAGCCGCGTGGGCTTGTGACTGACTTTCCGACCCCTTAAAAAGAAAAAGAGGCGAGCCGATTAAGCCCGCCTCTTTCGTTTTGCGTGGAATTGTATCTAAGACCCGGTTTCGCTCAATCTGCCTCATCCTCGCTTGCGATAACGCCCTCAAGCGTGCGAATCAGCCCTGTCTCTGCGAGTAGTTCAGCATATCTTTCTTCGATGCCGCGCCGCTTCTCTGCAAACCGCTCGCGCGCATCGCCGACGATGGCCTCGATGGCATCGCGCACAAGCGCGCGGGCTGCGTCGGGCGTAGTGACGATGGCGTTCGCCTCACACTTGCGCGCCCCTATTCTGCGTAAATACTCCTGCACATATCTCAGGTTAAAGTTTTTGTGCCTCCGGTCGGCCAAGTCCTTCCCTGAGCCGGTGATCAGATTGTCAATCCACGTATAGCCCTGCTGCATGATGAAGTCGTAGTTAAGGCCGAAGCGGACGATCTCCAAGTTCGCCGGGTCGTAACCGTCGGTGCCGTCCGTCCATTCGACGTTCATCACTTGCTCAAGGTTCGTGCGGATGGTGTCGGAAATGCGTAATCCGTCGGGGTCGTGATCGCCACAGTAAAGCATCACGCACGTCAACCCGCGCGCTTCCGCCGCTTTGAAGCGCCGGGCGTACTCGGCGCGCTGCAAAATTGAACTCCAGCCTTTCGCGTTGGCGATGGGGATATGGTATTCGCTCGCCACCGGCTCAAACAGGGTCTTGAGGTCAATCTTCTCGACGAGCATCTGCACATAGTACGATTCCCCGTCCCACCAATCCGGCTCGTAGTATTGATGCCCCGTCAAGACATTGGCACACATCCATTGCAACATGTTCTTGATCGTGGCGTCGGTCTGTTGGGACACGCCCGAGAATGCGCGGGCATCTTCTTCGGCCACGAAGTCAACGGGGAGAAAGCCTTTGCGCCGGCACGTATTGATGAGGCTTTCAGCTTTGTCGAAGCCGCTCTTGTCGATCATGCGGGCTTGCTCTAACAGGTAGCACCAGCCGCGCGCCGACACCTTGAAACCTATGTCCCCGCTGATCCTTTGCAGTTCCTGCGCGAACTCGCGTAGCTTGTTGTCGTTGAAATTTTTATCAAGCGCAATCGTCATGGTTGGGTTGCTCCTTGCCTATTTTAACTGAAGGGGCGCACCTCGCCGCCCCTTCTTCGTCGTGGATGAACCTCACGCCGCGCACGCTACCCTGCGCGCTCTGCCTTAACGTGGGCCACGACCTGCGCGACAATCTTCTCCCGCGCACAACCCGCTGCCAGTAAGTCGAGCGCGAGCCGCATGCCACTAGCACCGATTAAGCGGCCGATACGCATAAACTCCCGCCGCGTCAGACCCCTTCGTCTGTGCTTCATGCTGCACCCCCTCTCTGCGCGTTGAACTCCTGCCGCAACGCTTCGGGTAGGGAGTCGGCGATCAATTCGCGGGTGGCATGAATGATGCCCCGTGCGTAGTCGTCATGCATCTGGTCGAGACAGCGCGCCACGATGAAGCGTAAGCCCGCCGCATCACTGCACCATTGATAACCGCTCTCGTTCGAGATGATGTTGATGGCGATGGCCTGCAACGCACTGCCGAGTGCGGGCGGTGTCTGCGGGTGCGTGGCCACGCGCGCCACGTAGTCGGCGAATCTGACATAAGCCTCGTCGGGTGCAACCTCGGCCGGTGACGCTGGTTAAGCTTTTCCAGCCCGCTTTTTCCCATGTTTGCGCTCATGCCGTTCTTCTGCTTCTTCGATTGAGTGTGAGTCGGTGAGCTTAATATCGCGTTTAGCCATTGATACGAGCTTCTGGTAGTGCTGGTGCAGTACCTTTATTTCTCCTTCGCTCAGGTCTTCAACGTCAATCAACCGATTGCTCGCGCCTTCGAGCGCGGCCACCATCTCGTTGAGCTTCAGATGTATCGCAAGCGCATCCTTGTTCTGGGTTCGCTGGATGAGGAAGACCATCAGGAAGGTGACGATAGTGGTGCTGGTATTGATGACGAGCTGCCAGGTGTCGGAGAACTTGAAGATCGGCCCTGTCACAGCCCAGATAATGATGACGCTCAAAGCGATGATGAAAGCCAGAGAACTGCCGGTCAATTCTGTGGCCTTATGCGAAAACTGTTCGAGCAGCCTGCTCAAGCCGCCCTGTTTCTTTTGCGCCATGACTCTTTTTGCTCCTTCTCTAAAGTATCTCCTGCGCGAGTGAAAGTGCGCCTCTCTTCCCGGCTTAGTCAAGGAATGCCTGCGGCGATTATGTGCCGGTACAACTCGCGCACGTCGGGGTATGCGCGCCGTTCCTCTGCGCCATCATTCCGCGCGTGGTCAATCGTGAGCGCGTGCGGGATCGTCTCCCCGCAGCACGAGCAAGCTGCGCCAAGCTGCGCGATGATGAGACGACGGGCGGCACATGCCCGTCGTCTCACGTTGGCCTTGTTAGCCATCACGCCGCGCCTTTTCGTGCGGCGCGTTGCTCTCTATCGGTCTCAAGCGCCAGCCTGATAAATTCCGGCTGGGCGCTGAAATCGGAGAGGCTGGGCATGTCGTTTTGAAAGTTATTCCAAGCGTCCGCCATGCCTTCGTAAAGCACAGTCGAGAGCGCGGGACTGTAGCGGGCGAGTTGCAACGCGGCCGCGAAGTGGTAGGCGAACAGATGCAGATCGTCTTGCCCGGCGCGCCGGGCCGCCTCTGCCGCTGTCAGATCGTTGATTAACTCGCCGCGCTCGGCGCGCGTGATGCAGTCGGCTAAATCGGCGTGCTGCTCTCTGAGGGCACGCGCGACAGCCTTGCGGGTGATGGCGTCATAGCGTTTCGTGTTGCCGATGATCTTCTCGGCGCGGGTACGCAGGCGGGCGGAGACTTCCCCGCCCTTACCTTTCGTTGTACGCTTGTTCATGTTGGCTTTCCCTTCTGTGTCTAGGAGTGGAGAGTTGAGGGGCTTAGGGAGTTGCGAGCTTCCTAAGCCCTTCCGTTTAGAGTTGCACGCCGCGATACGTCTCAACCTGCGCCGCGCGTCTCATCAGCACGGGCGCGGTCTCAGCCTTACGCTCAGCCGCCCGGCAGACGTGGAGACCAGCGGCAGCCGCGAGGTGCTTGCACGCGATGTCATGCTGCCCCGCCTTGCACGTGCATGCGCCGAAGCGTTTGCCGTCTCTGCGCACGAAGAAATCAACCGTATAGCGTGCGCCCGTGGCGCGGTTCGTGACGTGGTACTGGCGAAAGAGGCCCGACGCCTGCACAAGCAAGTCGCTCGCCTTCGCCCGCTCAATCGCCTTCGCTAACTGCGCGCTGTCTTTTAGTTCGATCATGGTGTCCGTCCCTTCGTTGTGATGTCCTAACCTGAAAAGAAGTTTAACCTATAGGATAAACTTTGTCAACATATATTTTACTTACGAGATAGACTTTCCCTTGCTTTTCTTTGCCGCATGGGTTAATGTTCGCAGGCATGAGCACGAAACTGACAACGGCAGAGGTCGCGGCGCGGCTCGACGTGTCTCAACCGACCGTCAAGTTATGGTGTAGGCAAGGCAGATTCCCCGGTGCGGAGTTGGACTCATCAAGCCCGCGCGGGTCTGTGTGGCGCATCCCTGAAACAGACTTGAAAGACTTTGCACCGCCGAAGATGGGCCGCCCGCCCACAAAGCAACCAGCGGCAGCACAGCCAGCTAAGAAACGCGGGAGGAAAGTAGCGTGAGCGCACAGCCTAATGCGCCGCGAGTGCTCGACCGCGCGGTGTTCGTCACGAGCCGCGAGCTTGAATACTTCACGGCAAAGGAATTGACGTTGCAGACCGGGCACGAGCCGGGGCGGTGGCCCGAGGTCATCTTAAAAGAGTTGGTGGACAACGGACTTGACGCTTGCGAAGGTGCGGAGGTTCTGCCCGAAATAAAAGTCACCCTTGACGCCGACAGTATTACTGTCACTGACAATGGGCCGGGCTTGCCCGCTTCTGTGGTTGAGTCCGTGATTGATTACAGCGTCCGCGCGAGTAGTAAGGATGCCTACATAAGCCCCACGCGCGGAGCGCAGGGGAACGCCTTAAAGACGATCTTGGCTATCCCTTATGTGCTGAGCGGCGAGACAGGGACGGTCACGATTGACACTCCGCAGGCCAGCCACCGCATCGCGGTCTCGACCGACCGCATCGCCCAAGCGCCCCGGATTGAGCACACTACCGCCGCGCCCGTTGTAAAAATCGGCACTTCCGTTACCGTGTGGGCTTAGGTCACAAGACTCGGCAGCCGTTGCCTGTTTCTTACAAATGGTCGAAGACTATTCGCTCCTCAACCCCCACGCCACTTTCGAGTTTGAGGCGGACGGCGCGCCACACCGCTTTGAGCGGACAACCGACGCCATCTCTAAATGGAAGGCGAGCGAGCCGACCGATCCACACTGGTACACGCCCGATCAACTTCGCAACCTGATGGCTGCTTACCTAACCTTGGAGCGAAACGGAGGGCACGCCCGTACGGTGCGCGAATTCATCTCCGAATTTCGTGGACTCTCCGCAACAACGAAACAGAAAGCGATCCTCGGGCAACTTGGGCTCTCGAACGTGCCCCTCAGTGAGTTCGTCAAAGGCGGCGATGTAGACATGCGGTCCGTCACAGCACTGCTTGCGCAGATGCAAGCACACTCCAAGCCCGTCAAGCCAGCACTCTTGGGCGTCATTGGGCGTGAACACTTCGAGCGTTGGTTTGCAACCCGAAAAGTCGTCCTTCAGACCTTCAAATACAATCGGATTTTTTGTCAGGATAAGTCCGGGCGACCCGCTGTGTTGGAGATAGGTGTCGCCGTGCGCGAAGCGAGCGACCGGCAAGGCTTACGACTGGTCACAGGGGTTAACTTCGCGCCGACGCTCGTGGACCCGTTTCGCGCGCTGGCAGGCTACGGCGTTGGCCTGCAAGGACTCTTAGGGGAGAAGCACATCGAAGCGAATGATCCGATTACTCTCGTTTGCCATCTCACTTGCCCGCACCTCAATTACACAGACCGCGGCAAGTCTAGTTTGGAGGCTTTATGACGGCAACACTCCCTTCAATCGGAGATGCCCTCATTGCGGGCATCACTTCGACCACTAAGGAGTGGTCGAAGGTGAAAAAACAAAAAATACGCAGCCTCGGCGCTTACCATCGCGCCCTGACTCGCCTGTATCGCGCTGCGGCAGATGATGAGAGCGTCAAGGCGGTCGCCTTCGAGGTAATGGAAAAGGCCTACATGAAAGCGAGCGCGAACAATACGCTACCGGCCGCTGCCCGCCAGATCATGTATGCCGCTCGGCCGCTGATTTTGGAGCGAATAGATGAGCCGCTGGGAAAGTCCTTCGACAAGTATTTTTCACAGACGTTGCTCGTTGACTATCTCAAACTCCATCCAAGCAAGGCCGCCGCTTGGGATGTAGTCTTTGACGCACGCGGGCACTTGTGGGAACCGCACACGCGCCGGCAAGTTCAACTCGGAACACTGTCGGTGCGCGAGTATCTCAGCGCACCCGGGCCAGAGAAGAAACTAGAATCCGTGCCCGCACTCAACCGGGCTTTCCCGACTACTGGCGCACTCAATCGTTACTCGAATGTGCTCTTCATCGAGAAAGAAGGTTTCTTACCCCTTTTGGAGCGCGCGCAATTCGCCGAACGATATGACCTCGCGATCATGTCTTCAAAAGGAATGTCATCAACCGCGGCGCGGACACTGGTTAACTATTCGAAGGGCGTGCGCTTCTTCGTCCTGCACGATTTCGACAAATCGGGCTTCTCAATTCTCGCCACCTTGAGCAGGAGTAACAATCGCTACTACTACACCATACGACCAGATGTGATTGATCTGGGCATTCGCCTGTCGGATGTAGTATCCGAAGGCCTCGAGGCGGAGTCGGTGGTCTATGAGGGCAAAGACCCCAGCCAGAATCTACGCGCTAACGGGGCGACAAGAGATGAGATCGCGTTTCTGCTCGCCGCCGGTGGCCAGCGGGTAGAGCTAAACGCATTCGCGAGTGACCACTTCGTTAAATGGTTAGAGCACAAGCTAGAAGTGCAGGGCGTCGAGAAAGTAATTCCAGCCGATGAGACGTTGACTAAGGCTTACCGCCGCGCCTGCTACGTGCAGCAACTAAACGCGGCGATTAGCAAGGCTGATAAAGCAGCGCGAGCTAAAGCAGAGCGCGCCGCCATACCGAAGGCACTACGGGCACAGGTCGCACAGGCACTTGCCGATGATCCGGCGCTCGCTTGGGATGACGCGCTAACTGAGATCGCAGCAGCGAAGCCAGCGCAGCGGCGCGGCAGAAAGGCAGCTTGAGGTGCGACTGCCATGCGAGGTCAACGGAAGAGATATTGCCCGCGCTGTGCTGAGCGCATGCGTAATACAGCCGTGCGCTGCCGCTACTGCGGCACACGGGCGCTACCGGCCCGTTACTACGCGGTCGGGCTAGTTGTGGCGGTCGCGGTCTTCATAGTGCTGGTGTACTACCTAAGTTGAATTAGACAAGAAAGGCAACGAATGAGCAACGAAGTAGCAGCGGTGGAACTAACCTGCGCCGACTGCGGCAACAAATTTACCTTTAGCGCACAGGATCAAGTCTATTTTAGAGACAAGGGCTTTGCGCCGCCCAAGCGGTGTAAACCCTGCCGCGAAGCAAAGAAACAGGAGCGCGCTGGCGGGCCAGATAGAGGCGGCGCGCGATGAGCGAGGAAACGACGGCCACGGCGCGCACACTCAAGCCGACTGATTTAGTTATTCGGGTCAATAACATTTTAACGAATGACCCCTGCGCGCTCTGCGCTGCCCCGACTGACCCAACGGGCATTGACCTATTCCGCGCAGATACGTTCGCCCTTGTCTGCCATGCTTGTGGCCTGTTGCATGCGCCGGCGCTGGTGCGTCTGCTTAATCTGGCGAGCGCAGCTAACACCTTCGTGCGGGCTGAGTATGAAATGTCCGGGATAGCCACAGATGAGAAACCGCTCTAGCCAGCAGAAAGGCAGCGTGAGTATGACGAACGAAGAAGTCGAGCGCGCTATCGCGTTTATACTTGCGCAACAGGCGCGGCAGGATGAACGGATTAACCAGACCGGCGCGCAGATCGCCGAGACGAGCCGCCAACTCGCCATGTACGCGGAGACGCAAACGCAGTTTATGGAGATTGCCACCAACGCCATTCAATCGCTCGTGACGGCGCAGGCGCGCACGGACGCACGGATCAATGCGCTCGTCGGGGTCGTCGAACGGCACACGGGCGACGGGCATGGCGCGCAGGGGTGACAGGCCCGAACAGACGCGCAGCGCGTCTCTACGTGGCTTGCGGCTGTACGCGGCAGGCAAGGCCCGAACAGCCACGAACGCGGGGCTGTTGCGGGGCTTAAATGGCACATTGAGCGATGAACAAGAAACAGGTTGCAGAGCGGTTACAGGTCTCCGTGCGCCGGGTTGAAGCACTCGCCAGTGAGAGCCGGTTGGGCGCGGTGACTTACGTGCGCGGCAAAACCGGCAAGCAGGCGGACTTTGCCGAGGCTGAGGTTGAACGGTTAAGACTTGAATTAGAGACGCCGGATACTTCGCTCATAGAAGCCCCGAACAGACGCGCTGCGGGGCTTGCGCGGCTCGGTGACAATGGCGCAGAGTTCGTGCAACTGCTCGCCGCGGCCATCACGCAAGCGACCGCGCGCAACCACGTGCAGACAGTCTCCGACGCTGCGCATAAGTTAACGCTCTCGGTTGCCGATGCCGCACAGTTATGTGGTCTCTCGAAAGAATCTTTACGCGCAGCCATTCACGCAGGCACGTTGAAGGCACAGGTAATTGCGGGTCGGCGTGGGTTCACGATTAAGCGCGCCGACCTGGATAAGTACGTGACGAAATTGTGAGGGAGGAGTTAAGTTGGCGGCAAAGGCGGCAGCAGTGGGAATGTCCGGCTTGCAGCTCACTGTTCATCAAGCGCTTGCGCCGGCGCATGCCTTGGCATTATCTCCTCGCACGGTGGGGCGTTTATCGTTACCAGTGCGCGAACTGCGCCCGCAGATTCTATCTGCGCAGACCTTGATCGGCACGTGGCGAAGCTATGAATGGTGCGAAGTCCGCCCTCTTTAGCGCAACTGGCGGGACGGACTCCGCTCTAGCATGGGGCTGGTTGTGCCGTACCGGCCCCCGTGCCCTCTCAGAAAACGGGTAATGCCCGGTGTCTTCCCATAGTGAAATTAGAACGGCATAAGTTGGACGTGCGCCGCATTCGTGAGACCGGGGCCGGGGAACGGCTTGCGGCTTTATGCGGGCGACTTGGCGGCCTACTTTGAAGGCTGGATAGCTAAATATTCGAGTTTTACCAATTGAGTAGCAAAAAGCAGGCAAGCTTTGCGATGCTTGGAAGGTGTCTAAGCTTACCAAACCATCGCTCCACTTGACTGCTTCGCCAGTGTACTTGGCGGCCAGTGCCGTTCACAACCTGATTCGCACTCTGCCTGCGGGCACCGCTTACTTTATCGGCACCGTGCTGATGACGATGATGACCGGCCAACTTGTCCACTATCAGGGAAGCCTGGCGCGGGCCGCACTGCCTTACGTGGTTCATCTGCGCTGGGGCTGGCACCGCGTCCATCGCGCGATGGAGCGCGGCAAGCTCTCTCTGGACACAATGTTTGATTCTTCTCTTGCGTGGTGCATTGAGCACTTGGAGGTCGAACCCGTCCGTCTTGGCATCCAGCAGCGCACGGTTCACGCCATTGACTCTTCGACCATCGCCCGGCTCAGAGCCGGCAGTCGTTGTGCGTTGCTCGGTAAAGGCTACTGTCATCGCGCGCAACGTGCGGTTCAGGCCAACATCGTCGCCGTCCTCACCACCGTCGTGCTGGTGCAGGGGATGCGGGTCGGGCTGGTGCGCCGCACCCGCTTTGGCGTCACCTGTGAAGAAGCGGTCGCCAAAGTCTTTGCCGATCTGCCAGAAAGCTCTGACAAACGGCTCTTTAGTGTTGATGCCGGGATCGCCACCTGCGCGCAGTTCCAGCAGGCGACCGACAGGGAGGCGCTCTGTGGCCGGTTGCGCAAGAATGTCAGTTTGCGGCGTGCGCCGCGACCACAACGGCGTGCCGGGCGTGGCCGCCCTCGGCTGCACGGGCCTGTTCTGCATCCCGGAGCCAAGAGGCCGGAAGGACGCCCTGACGAAGACACCCGCATCCTGGTTGAGCAGCGCCAGGTCAGAGTCAGACGTTGGGGAGGGCTGCACTTCGTGCGTGCGCACCAGACGATCATTGATGTGGTCCGCGTCGATGATCCGGCCTTCAAGCGGCCACTGTTGATTGGCACGACTGCCAGAGAGTTGACGACCCCTGAGATCAGGGCGGCATATCGTCATCGGTGGCCGGTGGAGACCAACTTCTTTGTGGCGCAAGGTAGTTGTGCGATGGAGATGCCGCGCGCATGGAGTGAGAAAGCAATCGAACGCCGCATTAGTTTGGCCTTGCTTTGCGGCACGCTGCTCAAGGCGATGGCGGCAGGTTGTGAACCGTTGCCGATGGGTCCGTGGGACCGTAAGGCAGTCGGCTCGGCTGGGAGGTTGGCGAATCACTTGGACATCCATGTTGATAATTTTGCGGCGCTTGCGCTGAAAGGCATCGCGCTAAGAAAGTACAATAAAATCAAAGCAGCTAAAGAAACAGCCGATTCGCAACTGCCATTGGCTGCTTAATTTGGTAAAACTCGAATAAATAGAAATCTTAGAATTGCTCAGGCGACGGGACGCGCTATGGGTGAGACGCAGGACATAACAAGCACAGACGTGCGCCGGCTGATCGCGGAGGTATTTGAACACCACCCGCTGCCCGCACTAGAGCGCGTAGAAACGGCGGCCGGTTTAATCGTTCGCTTTGTTGTGACCAGTCCACGACTCGGCGGCGTCTTGTGTGAATACCCGGTCGAGCCGATGGCGAAAGCGCTTTTACAGCTTTATCAGAATGTCCGGTTTGCTGCCTACAGCATGCTCGTTGTAACTCTCGTCCGTTTACCTGAGGGCCTGCACCTCGGCATGGAGAACGTAGCAGACACGGCGGAACTTGAGACGGTAGAAGCCGAGGCGCGCATGCGCGCCCTAATGCGCAACGGTGGCAAGCCGGTGGAAAGTAAACAGCGCCGCGCCCGACGTAAAGAGACACTAAAGAAGATGGACGCGCGCGCGCGCAAGTTAGTCGCGCCGCTAAAACGCGGGCCTGAGGCCGACGTGACGCCTGAGATCATCGTTGGGGCTGTCGGCATCCTTGCGGACAAGGGAAAGTTAGGGGCAGAGATTACGCCGCAGGCGGTGGCCATTCTACTAAATTGCAGCGACCGAGTTATTTACAAGGCTCTGGAAAATAACAACGTGACGTTTGAGAGAATTTTGCAGTTCTACCCAGCACTGAACAGTTAATGGCGATAACTGTGCAAACAAAGTCCGTGCGGGCAGGGGGCAGCTAAGGGTAGTATGTGGACGTGATTTTGCAGATGTGATTTGAACAGCGAAACGGGCCGCCTCCATTTTCCGGACTTCGGCGACCCGTCAGCTTCGATTCCACGCTATTTGAATAACGCGGGCTGGCTGCATTCTGAATGCGTCCCGCGTGGGCTGTCAAGCCCAACGTTGCTGCTAATGCCGGGATGTATTCAGCACGACAATCGATCTTGGTCTGGTGAGCGGCCCGCCCACTGGCCATCCGCAACGCCTTTGCTGTTCGTTCTCGTCCCGGCGCGAACAGCAAGGGCGTTTTTGTTTTGAATCTGGCGGCCGTCGTCAGATAGGCACACTTCGACCCCTAGGAAGGTCGAAGCGATGTGACTGTAAACGGGATTGACGCGAAAGGACAGCTAACATGCAGAATCCTACACGATTACAACCGAAAATACAATTTCCACAAGCCCGCCGCCCTGGATTGGTCACAATCCGATCCGGTGGCAGCCGTGAACGGGGCAATTGTTGGAGGCAAGTGCGCGCCCTAGTCGTTGAAGCAGACGGCTCGGCGCGCGTTGTCGCTTTAAGCCATGTACCGGGCGCTGGCGCATACCGACCTGCGGCGCAGTATTTGTTCGGTGCGATGCGAGAGGGGGTGCGCCGTGCCGCATGAACCTCAACTTCGCCGCGCGCCTGTACCGCCGCCTGACGAGTTCTTTCTGCCGAGGTTCTTTCGGCCTGAACCTGATCTGAGTGTGGACGCTTCGCCGGCTGCGCTCTCGGTATTAAGCCGCCACGCTGAACGACATGCTGCCGCGTTCGCCAACGGCGAGCCAACGGTTGAGCGTCCGCGCGGCGCAGAAAGGCGGCCGCGATGAGCGCACAACCATCTGCCGCTTGGCAGCCACCACCGCCGCCGCTCGCCCTTGCACAGAATGAAGCTGTCCGGGGCTATCACTACCAAGTCAGTAACCGTTGGCTTGATGCACTACCACTCCCGCCCGCCGTCTCCGCTACGCGCTACTTCACGCACACGGAAGAGGGCTTGACGTGGCTGCGGGCCGCTATTCACGAATTCATGACGCATGAGCTATTGCGCCTCAACGTGGCTGATGCGCGCTGGCTGGAAAAGGCTTGCGGGCTGACTGCGCAACAGGCGCTCCGCGTGGGCGTGCGCTCCGTGCCGGATCGAGTCGTCTGGCTCTTTCTCGCGGCTGCTTTGCGTGAACGGTTCGCGGTTGAAGACCTCGCGCAGATACCGGCGCTCGCCTTCGATGAAACGGGGCAGTTGCAATTCAATGCGCCGCGTCATGGCTTGCTCGTGCAAGCTGCCTGTGGGCTGCGGCGTGGCTTTCAAGTTTACGCGCACGCGACTGCGCGCCCGCGCTGGCTGAGTGCCGAAGGCGGGCCGCGGCAAGAGGCGATCATCCATGCTGCCTTACGCGGTGCCGGCCAGACGGCGATCATGGTCGCGCATACGCTCGGCGCGCTCATCGTGGCTGAACAGCACAACGTCTCAGCGGTCGCGTACAACGGGGCGGCGCTCCATGCAGTCGGGGCGATGCTCTACGAAGCTGCGCCCGACTTGCGCGCCGTCGTGCTCGCATGTGCCGACTATCCGAAACGATTACCCGATGAACTACGTGCGGCCGGTCTCACGGTCACTTTCTGGGAAGGGGGCGACTTGCTGTGAGTAAGGCAACAGGAGCCGACGTACAACGTAACCTCGCGGCAGCGCAGCAACCCGGCGCGGTCGTGGACTTCGAGCAACGCAAACTCGCCGCCCAACGCGCGCAAGATAAGCCCGCGCGGGAGATTGTCTCCGCTAATGAGATGGCCTTTACCGCGCTCTGCAATGTGGGCGGCTTCTCGCCTGAGGCGCGGCAGTTCTTCCATATCTTTCTGGCGCGGGCCTTGGGTAAGTCGCCGGAGCAGGCGTTCTTCTTCCGCGAGGCTGATGCCGGCGCGGAGATACCGGGCGATCCCTTCGTGGTTGAAGGCAGTTTCAAGAGACGGTGGACGCGCGCGGCGAAAGATGCCGATACGGAACAACGCGCCGCCGGGCGCATGCTCTTCAAACGTGTCCCGGGCCGCAAAGGCGATGCAGTCGGCAAGGATGCAGAGGGGCGCAAGGTGCGCGGGAAGAACAACAAGCCGCAAGGCGCACTCTATTACTCGTGGTTTACGCAAGCCATCGTTGACACGGTGAAGCTCGCGCGCACGCTCGGCGGGAAGCGACAAGATACGTTTCGCGTGGCTGCGGCGAGGGTTTGGCAGACGTTGCCGGAGTGTCAACCGTTGCCGGTGAAGCCGAACACGCCGACGGTCGGTGCTAATGATGGCAAGGTGCATATCAGCCCGGCTGAAGCATACCAGCGCGCGACCGGCGTAGAGGCACCCGCGCCCGCGCCCACCACAGCGGCAACGAAGGGCCAAGAGCCGCGCACGATGCGGCGGTTCAAAGACAACGCGGCGCGGGTGCTCCGCTCGGCGCGCAAACGTGTCCCGCCGGAGACGGGCGCAGCGGCGACACAGCAAGTCTTGGACGCCGAAGCCGCGCAACTCTATCTGGAGCTTGGGCGAGTCGTCGCGCAGGAGACGGGGCGCGGCGGCGACGTGGCCGAAGTGCTGCGCCAGACGAAAGCGCGGATCGAGGCGATGCTCGAAGCCGTCGAATCCGGCGCGGCACTGTCCTCTTACAGCAGTACAGTCTTTAATGCTAAAGGTAACAGGACAGTGCCAGCCGAAAATGAGGCTGAAAACACGGCCGCCGATGCCTGCGCAGAATCCGCCGCTGATCTGGCGAAAACCCAAGCAAAACCCGAGTTGGATGGTGCATTAGTGGACAGTGCCGTCCACTATCGCGCACCTTTTCAACCCGTGCCGCAGTCATTTCTTGATGATCTCCGCGCCCGCGCCGATCTGGTCGAGGTCATCGGCGAGTACGTGGAGTTGAAGCGCGCCGGGGCGGGGAAGTGGAAAGCCTGTTGTCCCTTCCACGCGGAGAAAACGCCATCGTTTCAGGTGACGCCGGGCAAAGGTTTCTATTGTTTTGGCTGTGCAGCGAAGGGCGACGTGATCGAATTCATTAAGCAGTTTACCGGCTTACCGTTCCGCCTCGCGGTCAACATGCTGGCTGCGAAAGTAGGCTTGCAGATGCCGGTTGTGTGTGCGCCGATGGATGCGGACGCGCCCGGCGGTGGTCGAGGTAGTAGGCCCAAGCCTGCGCCTGTCCGTGGGTTGGTGGTTGAGCCTGAGCCTGCGGCAGAGTACGCGGAGGACTTCACCATATGATCGCATGGTCACTCTACGCGGATTTGGTGCAGCGGGGCGTGCGGTTGTCCATTGCGCCAACGCCGAAACAAGAGGCTGCGCCGCAACTGCCAGCACTCAGCCTGCGCGTGCAAGCCCCGCCCGGCGCGTTGAATGAGCATCTGCGCGCAGCACTCGCCGAGTATCGCGCCGACTTGTTGCAGTTCGTGTTTGAGTTGGAAGAGCGAGCGGCGATCTTGGAATACGAACAAGGGCAAACGCGCCCCGTCGCTGAAGAGTTGGCGCGCGGTTGTGTGCGCGGTGGACATGCCGGCCCGGATGGCGAGTTGTGGCTGCGCGCTTACGCTGAGACGCACCCCGACGTGCGGCACTTACTCGGCGAGCTAGCGAAGCGCGGCGGCGGCGAGATCGTGTCTGTGACGCGCGTCACAGACACAGGGGCAAGGGCAGCATGAAGCAAACGACGAAGCCACGCAAACCGAAAGCCCCGGTCAATGTGCCGATGGTCTTCCCGCATCCATTTTGGGAGCGCGTGTTAACCCTGCGAGATACTAAGCCGCAGACGTTTGCGCTCTTCTCGCCGGGCTTCAAGTTGAGTGCAGCACTTGCAGCGGCGGGGGCTATGTTGGGTAGTCCTCAGTTTTGGGCTTACTGCCAACAGCCGGAGAGTGAGCGAACGCCCACGCATATTGTTAGCCAGCAGCGGCCGCGGGCGGATATTGCGCCCGCCGATCTGCGGGCCGAGATTCGCTCTTGGGTGCAGCTTGCCGCAGCGCTGGAGAGTGCCGCATGACGCAACCGCAACCTGACTTCGTTTACTTCGACACGCTGGCGCGACTCTCCCCGCCGCCACTCTTGCCTCTGCGCCAGCGGCGCGAGGTCGCCAGCATAATCGGGGCGCAGTATCAACCGCGCACGATTCACGCGCGCTGGCTGTTGCACG
>MWWH01000083.1_pt1 | contig 23248 bp, 37 predicted proteins | sample 1047231 | NCBI WGS metagenome assembly MWWH01 (sample SAMN06349967, study PRJNA376086) | soil metagenome | isolation source: MG3-2 sample Antarctic (ecotone) soil | place: Antarctica | collected 2015-01-13 | reverse complement strand
TTCGGCGTCATAGGAATCTTCACCCGCCCGCGCTCCGCTCCTACCTGTTGCATGTAATGTGCTCAACGCCTTTCGGCATCATAGGAATCTTCACTCGCTATATTTGCGGCGGGGCTTCTCTGATGTAATGTGCTCAACGCCTTTCGGCATCATAGGAATCTTCACTCGCTATATTTGCGGCGGGGCTTCTCTGATGTAGTGTGCTCAACGCCTTTCGGCATCATAGGAATCTTCACCAGCGCGTGCAGTTCCGTCTGATAAAGTAATGAGTCGCGTGCTCAACGCCTTGCGGCGTCATAGGAATCTTCACACTAACCCTCAATCATGAGTCGCCATTGCTCGAACTCCTTATTGCTTGGCTCAATCGGCAATTATTGTGTCGGCTTCTAAGTCTGCGTCGTCATAGTTACTTGAAGGGTCTAGTTCCTCCAGTAATTCGGTTAAGAACGAAGCCACTCTAAACGCCAACTCTGCAATGGCCTCTTTAAGCTCTGGTGTGCATTTAGTGTTAATTGCCAGTGCTGCTTTTTTCGGATCATCGAAGTCACAGTACGGCAGACATGACATCAGTTGAGATTTAATGTCGGGGTCTTCAAAGTCTATTCCTAAATTTTCAAGCATTGCTTTTAATCCTTTTTCGCTTTCTTCTTTCGGTCATTACGGGCAAGTGCTTCTTGCAACTCCTTAAAATTCTTTCTCTCTGTAATTCTTTTCTTCTGCGTCGCGCCATACACTCATTGCTTCATTAAGTAAGTTGTCACGAATAATAATCATCTGTGCTGGTTGGCTTAATTGCATGAAGATATTCACCGGACTATCTAATTCGCCATACGAAAATTCATCATTCAAATCGGCACTTACTTTTGCAACGGAGACATAAAGACTTTTGAAAAACTCAACCTGATTTTCTGCATAAGTTTCAGCGTGAATACGATCAACCTTTTGGGGTTCGCAAAAAGACTTCCATAAAAATTCAGCAATCTCTAACAATGAAGTCCGAACAGTGACAGCTACGGAAGGCGGGGCGGGGTTTCCCTGCATTGTGGCCGCTTGACTATATGTGAGGAAATCTTTAGGCATCTCGCGCAATTCAACAAAAACATATCCATCGAGCAGTCGCAGTGCAGCCTCAAATTCTGCATGGCTGATTTGCAAAGGTTTCTTACTTGCCGCGCTCATTGCTTTTTCCTCTTCAAAATCCGGTCAATCTTTTTGTAGTCCTCTTCGGTAAATTCATCCTCTGCAAGTTGTCTGCGATAGACGATAGCGGCGCGGGTGTGTGTTGGCTCGCAGAGGAGTCCGGCAGCTTCACAGAGGATTTTGAACTCTTTAAGGAAGTGCTCAACGCGCCATTCGCCGCCGCTCTCTTCGCGTTCGAGCCAGCACAGGTAGATGACGATTTCACGCGCCTTCTTCTTCTGGATCGCCGTCCCAGGGAAGATGTCTTCGACGACGCGCCAGCGACCAGGCCAGTCCTGCCCAAGCTTTGAGCGCATCCCGTCTGTGTAGCGTGTCTTGAAGCGCGAGTAGAGGCCAGCGTGAACGGCGGCTGTCAGTTGATTGGAGCGTAGAGGCGTGTGTAAGACTATATCAACGGGGCGGCCTTGACTCTCGCAACGCTCGAAATGAATCAGACGGATATCTGCCAGCCGGTTCAATCGAGCGCGCAAAGTGTGTAGAGAAATGTCCAAAGCTTCGGCCAGTTCTTCAAGCGTGAAAATCTTTCCCAAACCTTGCCAGCGCACGAGCAACAGCCACAGCCCGACGTGCTCGGCGTTGATGAGCGGCGGCAGACCGTATTTACAAACCATGTAAATATCAAGCAGTTCGTGGTAGGCGCGAACATAAGTCATCCCCTTGTCCCACCAGAGCGCGGAACGGGTGACGATAGTTAATTCTTTGGGCGCGTACCTTTTGCCCTCTGGAATCTTGCTGAAATAGTTTGGGACTCTGACGAGGAAGCGGCGGGCTGGTCGTCGGCTAGGTTTTTTAGTTGGTTTTTTCGACATAGAAAAAGACCTCACAACACTTGACTAAAGTGATGCAAAGCCTCTATGCTCGACGTTGCTTAGGCGTGAAGCTTTAGAGGCTTTGCAAATTGTAAAAAAGCGGCGACAGCTTAACAGCAGTCGCCGCTTTTTTGCTATATGGAAAATGTTTTGTGGGAAATCCCGTTGAAGACGATGCACACGCTACTCCTGTTTGATTGCCCGCCAGAACAATGTCGTTATGGTTGGCACAGGCGCGTAAGTGCGGCTGGCTTGATGAGAGGCTTGAAATAGAGCCACGTTTCCGTGTTACTCTTTTGCCGCCAGCTACCAAGCTGGTTTGCCTCTGAAGCTCGGCCAGTCGCGTGTCTTGCGCGCACTGTGCTTACATGCCCTTTGCCGTGCTACTACACGGCGGAGGGATGCTCCAGAGGCGAACATAGCAGACTGGACGCCTGTAAGTCCAGAATCAAAGCTCCAGTGGCCTAGAACCCACTGGAGCTTTTCCTTTGACCTCATTGTTGCATAGATGAAACGCCGTTCCTACTAGAAAATACTTGAGGGTTTAAGCGTGTGCTTCTTTAACTCAAATCAATCTTTCCGGTTTCAAATTTTCGAGCCGGACCCTTTCCACGAAATCGTTTTCCACAGTTGTGCAAAGTGAAAAATGTTACTGGCAAAATTTACCAGTAACATTCAGGGTTAGTGGTAAATTTTGCCAGTAACCCTGTGACGAGTCCTATTAAAGATTTATAAACTCCTAGTATTAATAAAAGGGGGTTGTCTGGCTTCGATAGAGTTGTACTTGTGGAAATCGTTATCGGATGCGGAGAGAAAAACTAAAAATTACACAAGAGCAGCGAGCTAGATCAGCTAGACAAAAACGGCGAGTGAGACAAAAGCAGGTTGGGCAAGAGGACGGCAGCCACCGTGCCACACTTCCCTGCACGTTGTACTGCCAGTGACGCAGACGCGGCGCGTAGCAGGCGTTCAGACTTCGATTCGACAAAGGATGCGAACTGAGGAAAACAAAACGATTGTAGGGGATTCTGCGAGATGTTAGGATGCGCGTCCCAAAGTTCTTCCAATCCTCAGCGTTGGAGATTCAAAATGGCAAAGTTTAAGTGTCGGCTCTGTGGTGAGACTATCGAGGCCGGTCTGCTCTCACGTCCTGCGAAGTATGTTTGCCGCAAGCATAAAGATATTTGCGAAAAGCATGTCAGTGTTGGATGGGGTAGCTCGAAATGTGAGGTCTGTAATAAACCCGTGATTAAGTACCAGTTGAATTACGATAGAAAGCGATGGGAAAAAGCGTGAGTCGTTCCAACCCTCGAAAGCCAAGCCGATACGTTCCGAAGCAAGTTAAGGAAGCTGTCCGCGAGCGGGATCGTGGCCGCTGCCGAGAATGCGGCGCGCGTTCCGAGTACATGGAGTTTGACCATATCACACCACATAGCCGAGGCGGGCCAGCGACGATAGAAAACATTCAACAGCTCTGCCGAAAATGCAATATGGCTAAAAAGAACAAAACTCCAACTTGCCCAAGCTGCGGAAACTGGATGCCTCACGATGCTAGATTCTGTCATGCGTGCGGTGATAGACATAGCCCCAGACGCAGAGACAGCAGCTCGTCAACACTATTGTATGAAATTATCCGAATTGGATTTATTTTGCTTGTGCTGTGGGTAATTGTTAAAGCTATCGCTAAGCATTATTTTTGAAATCGGAATGGACTAGGGAAGGATCAGGCTGCGGTGCGCGGGGCCTGCGCGGGTTTGAGTCCCAGCCGCCGATCCACTTCATCGAGCGTGCGCGCGTGATAATACTTTTCACCGCACTTTTGACAGACCTCAGCCGGAACATCTTCGACGACATACTCTTTGCCATAACGCTTGTACGTCATCGTCACTCGCTCCGGCCTGACCTCGCCGTTGCAGAAGTCACAGACCTTAACGCCAATCGAGTTCGCTGAAATTTTTTTAGACATCCTGTTTTTCAATATCTGTACACAGTGATGATAATTAAAACGCCGGTGCTCGAAAACCGGCAAGGCATCTCGATCAGGAAATCCGTCTCCACTTGCCCCACAACATGATAGACAGTGCCGCGTGGATCATCAACGTCTTGCCGCTCAATCCGACCGTTCAGCATCGCCCTTATGACATCTTCGCGTTCGAGTCCGAGCAAAGGCAATTTATCATTAAGAGCGTGAGCGGACAAAGCAAAAGCCTCGTCAAGTATCTTTCGCCGGATGCGTTGGAGCGTGGACATAAATGATTCACCTTCGCATCATATCACTTTTTCAAACCAAGCTTTTTAAGAGTCTCTTTATCATCCGGCACAAAATAAGAGTGACGGCCTGGCACAACCGGCTTGACCTGTGCGGTCGGTAATAACTCGCGCATCCGTCGCAACTCTCTTCTCGCTTCTCTGCGACGTTGGCGCGCGTTCCCTGAAAATCCTTTGTGGCCTAAGTTCATAAATTGAAAATATGATTACTTAATAAATTTGACGACACTGATAAAAAGTTCAGTGTCACCCTTTCCTATGTGTTTTTGAATTATCTTTCCGAGCATCCCTGGTCGCGTAATGACTACTGCATAAGTTTCGCTTAATTCTTTGCTGTTAATTGCAACGCCTTCCCTTTCCAGCTTGTCGAGTAAAACTTCTTTGACCTGGTTCGCGATCTCAGTTAAATTATCTATGTCTATGCTGTAAATTTTCATTTTTTTACATTGAGACAGCCCGCGCCATCCTCACTTGACGCGGGCTGTCTCTGTTGGCGCAAGCGTGTGCGTGTTGTCTCTCCGACAACCTCGCGCCAATTCTTAGAGCGTCGGCCTGGCTGGTTCAACTCTCCAGCAGTACTTCAGCAATGCCTGGCAGTACGAGGTCGAGGTAATGCAGACACCGCCAATAAATTCATAATCACAACCTGAGTTGTCATCAGCATTGAAAGGGGTCTTACCTGCGATCCGCAGGGCATTGATTTTCTCTGCTAACTCTGGCGTCGAAGGAGCTTCAACAATCAAATACTCGGAACTGATTTGACGCGGAGAACTTTTGACAAGTCGCGCTCTGCGCCGCGTAACTTTCGTTTTTACTCCACGTTTTTTATTCATCACCATACCTTTCGATAAAGAATCAAATTGAACACCAAAGCCAGCCCGCGCCAAATCAGCGTGGCGCGGGCTGGCGCGCCGTAAAACAGTTTCACTTTCCAGGAGCGGACGGCGCAACTGTCGCGGGCGGGGTCAGCGGCAGCGCATTGATGACTTGCTTCGCTTCCCAAAGATAAGAGTTGTATTTCAGAACTTCAGCCGGATTGTGTTTGATCTTGCTCAACACTCCGACGAGTCCCATGATGATGAAATTTTCAAGCCAATCATGCATCGTTATTTCTCCTTCGTTCGTAACCGTTTTTGAATGTCCTGGATCAACTGTTCCGCGTTTGGAATCAGACGGACTCCAGGGTAATAAACAGCGAGAGCGGCGAGCGCGTCGCCAGGGCTTTGATCGAGCGCGGCTCTCAAGACCACACCGGCGAAAGGATGCTCGGCGCAAAAGGCGCGTATCCAACCCGCGCCGCGCTCGGCATTACCGACTCGCAAAATCTCTTCGAGTTCCTTTTGCGTTTCCGGCTCAAGCAACTTTGCCAGGTTCAACATCGTCCAGCCCCTCAACTTCGTTTTCCGCCTCTGCCGCTTCATCGCCCGCCTGCAAATCTTCCTGAATGGCAGTGATGAAACCGATGCTATGCGGTAGCTCTGTGATGTAGTGGGCGCCGGTCAACTGCGCGAGCGTCGCGACGATCTCGGACGGCGGCTGTGCGAGCAATGGTTTTAGAACGTTCGCATAATTCGCATCTGAGCGAATCAAACCGCTGATGCTTTCGCAAACGCGGTCAATGTGCGCGTTGCGCGTCAAGTCCTGCACGATGATGAGCAAAAGATTTTGTAACGGTTGCGGGAGCCTCTGAAAGTTTGACGGCGTAGTGGCAACAGGCGCAGCAGTTGGCTGTGAAGTGTTTGGCGCGGGCTGTTGAATCTTCGACGGCGCGATCAGCGAACCGAGGGTAATCAAATCACCCTTGTTGATGTCGAGAGCGCGTAGCACCTCCGCGATCCCAGACATGATGCCGCCCGCGCCTTCGGTCGCACGCGCCACAGGGTTGATGCGCTCGTTAATCGAAGTGACCTTTTCGATCACGCTCAACGTCTGCTCGAACGGATCGGCGGGCGGTGTGGTCGGCGCGGGCGGCAGCGTGTTTTCTGGCAAGGGCGCGGGCTGCGGCCTGCTCAGGCCGAAAGCTTTGGCTATTTCGGCAAACTGTTTCGCCTGCGTCACAAAGCCCGTCAACGTGTCGGGCTGCATCGCTGCCACTGGAGGAGCTGCGGCAGCGGCCACCGGAGCGGGCGCGCTCGGCTCTGCGGCCTGCGGTGTTAATGTCCGGTCAATGTGTTCGGTCCAGCGACGCATCATGCCGCGCCCGCGTCGAAACATCGTCAGTTGATACGCGCCACCCCCACACCGGCGCGCGATCCGTTCGAGGTAGTCCAGCGACGGCGGCGCAATCGTCATGCAGTACGTGGTGGCCGCCCGCGCATCAGTGCGCCCGTCAATTTCAAACTCTGTGAGACGTTCGACGCGTAAAGTAAAATCGCCGTCGTCGCTGATTTGTTGGAGCAGAATTTCAACGTCTGACAACGGTTGTTCCGGTTCAAAATTCTCCGGCTCGCCATCATCATCAACATCGTCGTCTAAGTCTGCGTCAGGTTCGAGCGGCACGGCGGGCATCAGTTCGGTGTAGCGTTCAATCTTCGTGACGCTCTTTTGTCCCGCGTCCGGTGACGTGGCCGCAGCTCCGCGAGGTTTGCGCGGCGTGCGAGGTTTGCGCGGCGGTGTCGCGGTTTCAGTCGCGATGATCTCCGCGTCGGTGGCTTCCGCGTTGGTGCTTAAAGTGGCTTGTGACATCAATTAGTTTTCCATTAAATTTCCAGTTATCCGGCCTTAATTCACCCTATCAAAATTCATTAACGCTTTGTTATTTGCACACTCTTTTGTGTGCGCTAGTAGCCGTACAAACTCACGTCCACAGCTTTTTTATTTTTCAAATCGTGTTATCAAGTTTGACCAGGCGGGCGGTTTGAACTTTTGGAGCTTCCCGCCTCGCCCGCCCGCGCAGCGCCGCTTCACCTGTTCGCCGCCTACCCTTTAACCCACATGCACCACAAACGGATCGTCATCAAAGATGATGCACAACACCCTTCGATTGAGACACAGCCCCTTGAGCACGGCGCAGAGGGCAACTTCCGCTCGCTCCACATTCTCGCGCAGATGGTTCGCGAAGACGCTGCCGATGTTGATGTGCGTGAGTTTGCCGAAAAGGTTGTTTCCAATGTGCCAGGTCATCAATACCATCGGGAGATCGTTGCCTGCTTTGAATATGCGCGGGACCGCATCATTTACCGTCAAGACCCGAAGGGCGTGGAGCGTCTCGCCAACACTCGCGCCACGCTGCGCTCTGGCGCTGGTGACTGTGGCGACAAGTCCGAGCTGCTCGCGGCTTTTCTGGCTGCTCTCGGTCACACTCCGCGTTTTGTCGTCCTGAGCTACGACGGCAAATCATTTCAGCATGTCTATGTTGAAGTGCTCGACCCCGATGCGACACCGCAGGCGTGGCTGGCTCTGGACCCGACGAACGAAGAAGCGCATGAGGGCTGGCAGGCCAAAGGATTGAAGCGACAACCGTATGCCATATTTTAAGCAAAACGGAAAAGTCTATTTCGTTGATCCCTCCAGCGGCGATCTGTTCGAGCAACAGGAAAGATATGTGCCAGCCGGTGACGGTCTCGGCGAACTCGGCGGCTTCAAGAGTTTTTTTAAGAAGGTTGGAAAGGCCGCGCTCAAAGTCGCGCCGCTGGCCGCGAGTGTTATTCCAGGCGGTGGCGCAGTGGCAATGGGCATCAAGACCGGACTCAAAGCGACGGGAAACTTTAGTGGCGGCGGTGGCGGCGGCGGCAAAGCTCCGAAGATGCCGGAGGCTCCTAGCGCCGCGCAGGGTGAGCCATACATTCAGGCCGTGCCGAGTGGGGCCGACAAGTCAACCGGTTTTAGTTTTTCGTCGCCGCTGGTGATCGTCGGCCTCATCGGAGCGGGGCTGATGTTGTCTCGCAGATGAGAATTGAATTTTTGAGAGGTAAAATTTTATGAGCATGTTTTCAGTCGTGGCCGCAGATGATCTGGATGAAGATGGCACGCTAGGCTCTGTTGAGTTCGATGATGATGATAACGAATTAGGCACGCCCAAGAAAAGGAAGAAGCCACCGAAAGCTGCAAAACTTCCTCCGGCGTACACGCCGCCAGCCTTGCCGGTCGTGATGCCGAATTTCACACCGTTCATCAACGATCCGCCTCCGATCTACGCCTACTCGCCCCCGCAACCCGCCCCGTCAGCGCCGGAAGGACACAGCACGCGCGATGCGGTACTGGACACGATCAACACGAGCGTCGCGTCAATCTTCGGCAACAAAAGCAACGCGCAACCCTTCGCTCCAGACGTGAGCAGAGCGAGAAGCAGTGACGGCAATTCATCGCTCGGCAGCCAGGCCAGTTCAACTGTGACAAACTTTTTGCAGGGCGTCGCCGATTCGTTTGGCGTCTCGCAGACGACGCTCATCATCGGGGGCGCTGCCGGTCTCTATCTTTTGTTCAAACCGCCACCGTCGCGCCGCCGCTAATTTTTTGAGGTTGTCATGCCAGTTTATTGGAGTCAGACATTCGACAACGTGAACGATGATTCGTTCGTCGAATTAGGCACGCACAAAGCAAAGAAAAGAGTTGTCCGCAAGGCGACTCTGCCGAAATCTCTGCGGCTGCCGAACGGCCAAGTTGTGACCGATCCGGCTGACATCGCTGCTGCGCTTGAATCAAATCGGTTGGAAGCTGCCGAAAAAGCGAAACCGCATAAACTCCCCTTTGACCTGACCAGACTGCCGGTGCTGAAACCTTCAAAGGGAAATGTTCAGTCAACGATTTCCGACAACGCAGCTATCAGAGGGGATGTCATAGATGTTGCACTAACACTTGGCATTGCTCGCAGCGTCAATTATTCGACAGAGGTTAGTAACTCTCTCAGAAGCAGTTTAGTTAGCAATGGTTTTCAAGTGCTGAATCTGGATGATTCAGGCGTCAACTATTTAACCGGCGGCATTCTAAAGTTACGTGTCCAGATCAACAGCAATGGCTACGGGAACATTCAAGACGCGGCTAATGTCGTGCGGGGGATCGCTACTAATCTCGGCCTCGGCGCAACAGATGCGCGAGCGGAGTTCATCAATAAGCAACGCGATGATCCGAACTACCAACCGGAACGGTCAATCAATGCCAATGACAATAAACCTTCTGGCTCGTCTGACTTTTTGAAATCAATCGAAGAATTTTTCAAAGGTCTCACGTCGTCTCCGGTCACGCTCGCGGCAATAATTTTAGGTGTGGTGATTTTGACAAAGGAATAGATGACGACTCGAAAGAAACGAACGCTCAGCAACCCGTCGCTGGCCGCGCTGAGCCAGTTGTCATTGATTCCTGGTGGGATTTTAGGAGCACTCGAATTGCACAAAAAGATCAAGCGACACACGAAATCTCAACCGAAACGCAACGGCATCTTCGACGCGGCAGCCGTCACCAGTGCGCGCCAGGTCGAGAAGCTGGAGCGCGTCAAAGACCGTGATCGCGGCGAGCGCGGCACGATTGTTAAAACCTTTCCTGACGGTTGGGTGAAAATAAAACTTGATGACGGCGGCTACAGGCTCTCCTCGCCTGATGTCATCGAGCGGATCAATCCAGGTGGCAAAAAAATCATCGTGCTCAGCAGAAAGGCTCAGGGGTTAGCTAACAAGTTGATTGATTTAACCGTCGCTTTGCAAAAACCTTCGGCTAATCAAACAGCCCTGCGCGCCCAACGCAAAACACTCCAGGCTGAATACGACGCGGTGAGAGATCAATGGCTTGAAGCCAGTGAAATCAAGCGCAATGGCGGCTATGTGGATGGCAACGGTGTCTTCCGTCCGATTCGCGGCACGGAAGGCGCGGACTCCTACGCGCCGACGCGCATGGGGCGCATGAAGTCAGTGACGGCGAAAGATCGTGATGCAGAATTTCGCCGGTTGAAGAGTGAGAAGGGCGAGCGGACAGCGAAGGCGTTTCTGAAAAAGACGGCCATCAAAAAACCTGCTCGCAAACCCACTTCAACGATGAAACCCGCGAGGCGTAACCCGACCACCAACGGCATCTTCGGCAGTGCGTTAAAGAGCGTCGGGCGAGCCATCGGTCGCCGCAAAGATTTGCGGAAAGTCAAAAACGATTATCGCAAAGAGATTTCACTTAATAGTGAATTGCAGCGCGTGCGGCGTGCGAAAACAGTTGCCGAGCGCGCAGCCTCCAGAGCGAAGACAGATCGCGACGCGCGCAAATTCGAGAAGCTCGCCGCGCGTCTGCACTCGCGCTCACTCAAACTCGAAGGAACGCTGGATCGTGTCAGAGCAGACCGCAAAGCCGATGGCACTGAGACAAAAGTTTACCAGCGCTACCTTTATCAGAATCCAGAAGTTGTAAAGCTTTATCAAGTTTTTGAAGTGAGCAAGAAAACTTTTGGACGCCTCTTTCGATTAGGAAGAACAGTGAAAGAAGCGCAAACGGGCGTGGCGTTTCTCACTCGCAAAGAGGCGACGGCCTACGCTCGCAAGCTGAACGCCTCCGCGCGCGAACATGAGAAAAGAAAAAAATCTTTCAAGCGAAATCCTTCCGGCAATGCGTTCGATCAGTTGATTGATCGTGCCGTGCGTTTGTTGAAGTCAAACAACGATCCGGCTCTGACGCGCGCTGAACTCGTCGCCCAGGGCTACCAGGCGCAACGCGTGGCGCGTGCCGTGACCGTCGCTGGTCGCCAGTTCACCAGTGCGCCACGCCGCAACCCGTCAATAGAGAAACAGCCGACTAAAAAAACGCTCGCTAACTTTCGAGAGTTTCAAGGTAGAGATGCCACCAACATGTTGAAGATCAACGCCTCTCACATGATGCGGAAGGGTAGCATCCTCGGTCGCTTGCTCAAGATTAAACTCGTTGGCCGTCCTGAAATGGCAGCACCGGCTAAGAGTCAGTTGATTGCAGATGCGCGCAAGCGGCTCTGGATTTCTGAAAAGCTTGGCAAACCAAATCGCTCGTTGGGCCAAGATCAATGTTCTTATGAAGGTGATGTTGAGCACGTAGTTTATGAAACTATTAAACAACATCTCGGAGACAAGACGCCGACAAAATATATCCATAGCCTCGGAGAGATCAACGATCAAAAACCTCAGTTGTATTTGGATAGGAATGGGTACGGGGTCATTCGTGGCGGGGATTACACCATAACATCTGCCGGCATCGAAAATTAACTATCCGGTTATGAATGATGATTTGAAAGAGTTCATGCTTGTCTTGAAACAGGCATTGATGATGATAGTTAGTTGGATAGATCGTAAGTACGGTTTGAAATCCAAGTAACTCTGACAACTTAACAGGGCAGTATAACCAAAACGCCCGCTTTGCAATTCACAGTCGCGCCAGTCGTGAACGTGAGTTGGAGAGCGGGTGTTTTTGTTTTGTACGAAGGAGCAATCACATGACGAAATACGTCATCAACCCCGCGCCGGAATCGCGGCTAACACTAAAAGGAGCAAACAAAGTGGCAAATAAGAAAAGTAGCCCAAGCCGCGCTTCGCGTGGCTCTGGAGGTCAGAGATCAGGCGGCAATCGCAGCACCGGATCGGGTCGCAGTGGGAACAAACCCACGCGCCGCAATCCATCAACGTCTGCCGCCGCGCCGGTGGCGAACGGTCGTCACAGCGGTCGCGGTCGCTCAAGCGCGCGTGCGCGCCGCAACCCGACGCATCAGGATGCAATCCAGTTGTTCACGAAAGGCGCAACCGGAGCTATCGGCGTGGCAATCGTGAGCGCAGGAATCAACCTGTTGCCGCTGCCAGGCGGAGTGATGGGACGCGCGGGCGTGAAGCTCGGCGCGGCCTACGGCGTTCACAAGTTCGTTGGTAAAGCCATCGGCCAGGACACTGCCGACGTGATCGCTCTGATCCTCGTCGCGCTCGCCACCGGCGACGTGATCGCGCCCTATGTCAATCAACTCACGTCGCGCGTGATGAGTCGTCCGATGGTCGTCAACCCACAAGCGCAACCTGAAGCTCCAGCCATCACCGTCATTCCTGACGGCATGGGCGGCTTCGTCACAGTGGCCGACGATGACCAGTTCAGCGGCCTCGTCAATGTGCCGCAGGATTCTCCGATTTGGGGATCGGCGGACGACCGGTACTAAAGCGCAAAGTTAAAAGTTCACGCGCCTGAGCCTTGACAATTTTCTATGCGCGGCGGCAGCGCGTCGCCGCGCCCGTGTTCTAAACCTGACCTGGAAGCCATGTCCAAAAGGAGAAAAACATTATGGCAGTAGCTCGAAATTCAACCACATCAGTCACAGTGCAGAAGCCCTATCGGCCAGGCACTATTGACCCTCGCTCGCTCTATTCGTCAACCGGCTTGAACGTCCTCGACGGGATGCCGTTTGAGGATTACAGGAAATACTTTCAAGGCCGGATCAAGCAGGCGACGGATCACAAGCGTCGTGACATGCGCTTGATCGGCGCCGGCACAACTGTGCTGAAGAACCGTTATGGATTCTTCGCGACGCCGGTTGGCTCGCCGGAAAAGTCACTTGACGGCGGCGTCACGATTGACCCCAAAGATGGCCGCTTTACCAATATGGTTGAAGGCAATCGAATGGAAGCGGGGAGCATCCTGATCGTCGAAAGCATTCAATGCCAGGCTGCGCTTTCCAGCCGCGACTTCAACGCGTTCGCGCTTGATGAGCCGACTGACCTGGCGCCCGCAGCTGCCGGCACGATGTCGGCTTCAAACACGCTGCTCGGTCTCAATCGCAACACTTATCTGGAGTTCGACGTGGGCCGCGACCGCAAGGCCGAAGGTCGTCTCGCATCGTTTCCTTCCGACGAAGCCTTTTCAGGCGCGTTCGGCGGCGATTCTGACGAGGGCTTTATCCAGATCGGTTATGGCAAACCGCGCAACCTCAAAGAAATTGTCGTGCTCGCAGGCTTGCGACACTTCACACTCTTCGTTGATTTTTTCGCCAACACCATTGTCCCGCAAAACGTCGAAATCGAAATCGCGCTCTGCGGCGTCATCCTGGAGTCTGTCGGCTAAGACTTCACTAAGTAGCAACTCTTTCCGGCGCGTCCAAGTGATAAACCTCGCGCCGCATCATTGAGGTTAGAAACATGTCAGAGAACAGAAAACCAACACCAACTGGCACTGTCTATTACATGCCCGCGCCTATCGGATTAACCGGCGTCAATGGCGAAACTCAGATCGCTACTACTAAAGATGCAAATGAATCTGTGAACATCATCGGCGGGATGTGCGACCTGAATTACTCATTTGGCAAAGTCACAGACCTTCGCAGCGTCGGACTCTGGAGCGACGATCAAGTTCCGCTCTTAACGATGTTCGGCATGAGTGGCAGCGCGCGGCCCCTGCTTTATTACAAGCGACCGCTCCCGCTCATGGCCGGTGCGCGACTCCGCGCCGAAGTGCTCAACCTGACAGGTGAAACAGGCGGCCACCTGGTCTATGTCGGGCTGCTTCAGAGTGAAGCGAAAAATGTACCGGCGCTCCTCAATCCGCAGGACAACGGGGAAATGTACATCATCCCTGTTAATTCAAAATTTTCTGGGGTGCTGAACCAACGGACGACCACGGAAACCAACCCCGAAGATCGTGACGTGGTGGTATGGGGGGCGTTCACAAATTTAGGCGAAGCGTTGATCCGCATCACCGGCGCGGATGGCCGACAGTGGATGAACGATCCAACTCCGGTCTGGGCAGTCTGCGGCAAGCGGTTCGGTGTTACGCCGATTTTGTATTGGCCGCGACCTTATGCTTTGCCACGCCAGCGCACGCTCAAGTTTGAGTTTCTCAATGTTGGCGAGCTTCAAGCCGGTGTCCTCACGCCAGAGGCTTCAGGGCAAATTTATCTAATCGCACAAAAACTAAAGTAGAGGTCAGATGAGCATTGCCAAAGAAATTCTCGAACTGGCTGACTTAGGCCAGACCAGCCAAAGTCATATCAGGCACGTCATCGGTGGCGGCTATGACGTTGAAGTGTCTGATGCGTCCGATGCTGCAACTGAGCTTGCGCGATTGAAAGTGATTAGCGATCAGTGTTTGGTCATCACCAAAGTTGACATCGAGTCCTATCCAACCATTGCCGGAGTGAAAAGATATGACCTGCATTCAGCCTATCACTATTGGGAAAATGCCAGGCTCTACTGGACCGGTGGAGACAAAGAAAACCTTCGAGTTGATACACCTTACCAACTCGTCACAGGCGAATGTTTGTTCGTCTTTTCAGGAATGACATTTGTTTCGCTCAACCTCATCGCACATCGGTCGGTTGAGGATGCAGCGGCGAACATCGTCACAACTGCAAAAGTCAAAGCGCGCGTCTCAGGCTTCAGGATGCCCGCCGATAGCGTCAAGTTGTTGGCACGCTCGGCGACGCTGATTGACTTCACACCAACTTAAAAAATATCGAGCCGGTTTAAGAGCTAGCACAGAGGATGGAAAATTTATGTCAGTTCCAACATGGAGAAAACCAAGCTTCGGATCGGTGCAGGTGAGCACGGTGGCGGCAGCTCTGCCTGCTGCATCGTGCAAGCGCATCAAGCTACAAAATCGCGCGGTCAATGATGATCTTTCAGTTAACGATAAAAATATCTATTACGGCAACGCGACAGTGCAGCCCTACGAATTGATTCCAGGTGAAGAGACCGACTGGATACCCGCAGGTGATGCTTCTGACCTGTTCGTAAAAACCCTGGCTGGCACTTGCACTATGGCTTTTAAGACTTCCCAGGAAGAATTATAAGCCGCGAAAAAAAAGGTGGTAATAAAAAATGAAACTCCAACTTAAACACTTCAACATCTTAATTTTGTTTGCTTTCACACTCGCGTCTATGACTGTCTTCGCGCAAGTGCCAACGCGCGTTCAAAATGGCGCGGGCAAGATTACCGTCAATTCAGACGGCTCTATCACAATCACGCCCGCTGCTGGAAAAGTTACGACGATTGGAGGTTTTTCGGCGGCAGCCAACACTATGATCGTCGCCGCAGTGTTCGCAGGCAATAACGGACAGAAAATTGCAGCGGCCATAGACGTGCTGCCGGCAGCGGGCGGGACTGTTGACGCGCGATCTCTGCCAAGCGGGACGCTCTCCGGCTTCACGATTGACAAGCCTACGGTGCTGCTGCTGGGAGATGCAACGCTGACACTTGGAACGGCGCAAACGATAACAGTCTCGAAAAACCTTGTGGTATTGGGGCAACGCAACGCTTCTAAAGTCCTGGCGGCTAATGGGAGGGCTATCTTTACTTTAACGGATACTTTTGTAGCGAGTGGAGAATCTTCAATAGTTCTTGACGGCGCTACTTTTGACGGCGGGGAGCAGGCTGGCTCACGTTTGCTCGATGCTTCGGCACTGTCAGTGACAAGCTCTTTTAATGAATCAAAGTTTTTACTAAACAACTGCGTCATTCAAAAATTCCGTTCAATGGCAATTCTCTTGCCGGTCAGCTTTTATTATTCAGCGATAACGCATTGCTGGTTTAGGAATAATTTCGGCGGCTCTGTTTTAACGGGGCGTTTTGCCGACATTTTGTATGATGATGATGTGTTCTTCAATCCTGGTGCGTCGCCTCATATCACTACTTACGGAAGCTCTACCAGAATCGTAAACACTGATTTCATACCCGCAGCAGCATCAACGGGCGAAGATGTTTTGATAAAAGCGGGGCTTAGTTATGGCGACGGTTATATCTGGATAAATGGCTGCAAGTTCGGGCCTGAACTTGAGACGGTTTCACGGTACAAAATAAGAGTACAGGCGGACGACCCTGCATACGTTGTTCCAACTGTACATTTAGTTGATAACCAATTTTTTGGTATAGCCGGTCAGACCGCAATAGACCTTGAAACACCGATTCAAGGCTGGATTGTCCAGGGAAACACCTTCAAAGGGTTTCAAAACATTTTCAGGGATGCTCAACCGCTAACAAGTGCGCTTGAATCCAGCAATTCGGTGTTTCTGAACAATTCTGTTGAGCCTGAAGCTAATGACATAATAAGCCCCAACTATTTTATAAATGGTGGGCGCGGTTTTCGTTATATTCAACCTCTCGGCCATGCCACTTTGCAATCTACGACGACACAACCGCGAGACAACGAAACGCCGCAGCTAACGAATAGGCTGCAAGTTTCAGAGGCTTTAGATAATACAACCTTCTGGAATCTCATCGGCGGCGGCTCCGTCGCGGTGGGACAGTTAGACCCTTATGGCACAACACGCGCGACACTGTTGACTCGTGCGGGCGCGGTTGGGAGCGAGTCGCTATACTCTGCTCCGATCTCAACGCTGAATCTAGGTCAGACTCTATATATGAAGCTGTGGGCGAAGAGAAGCACTCTGACGACTGTAACCTTCTCACTTTATGACATGACAACTGGCGGTGTTGTCTCTCAACCTGTCTTACCTCTTGACACGAACTGGCGGCAATTTTTAATACCCGTCAATGGCCTGGACATTACGCATAACTATCGCGTGCAGATTTATCCTGGCACAGTTAATCAGGTTGCAGGAAGTATCTATCTGTTCGGCCTTCAAGTTTCAGACCATAACAGCGATTACATTCCAACCGCAGGAGCGGCGTTTGTGGATTCTACGGCTGGCAACCGGTTTGAAAAACGCGCAATCTTTGCCAGTGGTTTGTACGCATCAGGAGATTCAATCTATGACGCTAGTAGGACGTTTGCGCTACAAGTTAAAAATAAGGCACTGAATAAATTCATCGAAGTTGGCTACAGTGACGCCTTAGACGGTGGTGTAATTACTTCTGGTCAATATGCAGTTGCCAATAAAAATACTTATATAAATCCAAATGGCGCATTCCTGCGTGTGGGAAGTGCTGTTGCACCGGCCTACCCTCTCGACGTTGATGGCGGTTTCCGCGCCACTGGCAACATCCTCTTCAGCAAGACTGTCACGCCTGCCGGAGTAACCGGCGCGCAGACAATCAACAGTCCCACCGGCTCAGTCAACTTTGCTGCGGGCGATACTAGCCTCGTCGTCACCGATTCGTATATCGGAGTCGGTTCGATAATTCAATGCACCGTTGGCACAAATGACGCGACGATGAAGGGCGCGCAGTGCGTGGCAGGGTCAGGCTTTCTCACGATCTATCCCAATGCCACCCCCACAGGCGAAACGAGAGTAAATTTTTCGCTCACAAATTAGTTGTGTTGCAGGGGAATTTTTATGGGCAAAACAGATTTTCACGAACAGGCTTTGCGCGATCCGCGCGTGCGTGCGTTCCTAAATACCATCGCGCGGAGTGAGGGCGCGAACTATAACACCGTTGTCGGCGGCGGCAGGTTCAGCGATTTCTCACGACACCCGAACATGGGCGTGACGTTGACGATCAAGGGCCGCAAGGTGCTGAGCCATGCCGCAGGCCGCTATCAGTTTATGCCAGGGACGTGGAACCCGTTGCAAAAGAAATTGGGCTTGCCGGATTTCTCGCCGCACTCTCAAGACCTGGCCGCAGTCGAACTGCTCAAACAGAGAGGCGCACTGACGCCGCTCTTGAACAATAATTTTAAGGGTGCGCTCGCTGCCGCAGCTCCCGTATGGGCAAGCTTACCTGGGGCGAACTACAACCAGCACGAACAATCTTTGGCTTTTCTCCTCAAGGTCTATAACGCCGCACTGGGCAAAGCTGGTGCGATGGTGGCAGAGGGCAAAGAATCTGTGGTGGACGTGGTGAAAGATAATTCTTCAGCGATGAGCGACGGCGGCAAAATCGTCGTGCTGGCCGTGCTGGCCGTGCTGATCGGAAAGGTGTTGAGCTAATGGATGAAGCGACAAAAGAGTTGGCTAAAAGTTTGTTCGGCTCTTATATCAGAATGGCACTGGCGTTCATCGTGGGCTATCTGGTAACGACGCTCGGCGGCTCCCACGAGCAGGGCGAAGTGATTCTGCGCCCGATCCTCTCGCCTAACAATACCGCCCTGGGCGCATTAGGAATCTTTATTGTCACGACGGTTTGGAAGGCGCGCAAACATCTTCACTTGGATAAAAAAGTTGATGTCGCTTTGACGCTTCCGCGTGGCACGACACGCGCCGAACTGGCGCAAACAATAAAAGAAAGTAGCTGATGCTTTCAGTCACGCGCACCTATCCATCCATGTTTTTACAAACACACCCTCTGATTCTTAAAGTGTCTTCACTCGCGGCGTCGCTTCTTTTAGGGTTTGGTATAGGTGAAATCTTTTCTTTAGATGGCTGGCTGAAAATTCTTATCGGCGCAGTTCTGGCTGTTGCGCTGGCCTACATCAATCGCAAACCGGCAATGGAGCAGGCTAAGGTATTAGAGCGTTCACAGCGCATCACCGAGCAGGGCGCAGAGAGGGCAGCAGCTTTAGAGGTGCACAAAGAAGAGATGCGCTTTGCTAACGAGCGAATCCGCTATAACAGTGCGCTTGAAAACATCTCGCGCCGACGCGCCCATATCGCGTTTGGTGAAGTTGATCGGCTCAGAGCTTACACGATGAAACTTCAGTTGTTATTGACTGAAAACAAAATTGAAATTCCCGCGTTTGAATTTAAGTATTACAACGACCTCTGCGGCGATTTGGAGGAGGAAATGCGTCGCCTCACGGAATCCCCGCCCATCCCTCCACAATCAATATCTTAAGCAGCTTCTCGCGATCCTCCATCCTCATTTCTGCGGAGTGTGGCCGACATCCTCAAAAGTACAGATGTTTCCGGCGACACCTTCAAAAGTAGAGATGGGCGCCAAGGTCTACCATCTTCGGAATTGGGGATGTCCTCGAAGGGTTGACGGCATCCCTGTTTTTGGGGATACTCGATCATCATGTCCACAACTGGAGCAGCATTGAAAATGGGGATGTCGCCAGGTACATCGTACCCAGGCGGCAAGGCCGGTTCGGGCGTCTATCAAAATCTGATAAATTTGATGCCGCCGCACGAACTCTATATTGAAGCCTTCCTCGGCGCGGGCGCGGTACTGCGTCACAAGCGGCCCGCGACAAAGACAATAGGCATAGACCTTGACCCTTTAGCATTAGAGCGTTGGCATGGCGACGAGATAGCGAACCTTGAGTTGATCCAGGGGAACGCGCTGGAATGGCTTGCAGAGGCCAAGCTAGGCCGTCAGACGCTCGTTTACTGTGACCCGCCCTACCTGATGTCAACCCGTCGGCAACATCATCGGATTTACAGATGCGAGATCGGGACAGAGCACGAGCACGCGCAGCTCCTCGACGTGCTGCTATCGTTGCGGTGCATGGTGATGATCTCCGGTTACGATTCGACTCTGTACAACGAAACGCTCGCGGGCTGGCGTCGGAGTCAGTTTTACACCACGAACCGGAGCGGCGCGCGGACAGTCGAATGCGTCTGGATGAACTACCCGACGCCCTCGGCGTTGCATGACTATCAATTTTTAGGAAAAGGGTTTAAGGAGCGAGAACGGATTAAGTTGAAAAAGGAGCGCTGGTTGTCGCGGCTGCAACGTTTGCCAGCACTCGAACGCGAAGCTGTCATTACTGCACTTTTAGAAATGCGATGATGATCGCCCATCTTCAATTATAAAGATGCCCGCGGCCAGCGTGAAGATCGTATCCGCAGAAATGGGGATGCTTCAGATAATCTGATTCTATATCTTGTGGTCGCGGAAAAGTGCTTGAATCTCGTTCGTAAATAACAAGTGAAAATAAGGAATTCTCAGCTTTGCAAAAACATTGAGGAAAATTGAAAAGGCGTTGCCGCCGGCGACGACGATCTTGCTGGCCGCAGCTCCGATCAGCGTGCCGCCGGCGACATCGGGGAGAAGAAATTTCGACCACAAGATATTGGGGTCAGTGCATAAACTTAAACAGAGGGGGAAAAAGGCTGGAATTGAGGTTTTAAGAAAAAGTGCTTCCACAAGATATAGATATCGAAACCCTTCAAAAAATTGTATGCATCGCTTTTGCATAAAGGGAGTCCGATAATAGACCATATGACATTATTCAGCTAAATAAGACCTAATACGCTTGGCCTCTTCATCTAAGATTTCAGCAAATCGTTTAAGCATATATGCGTTGTCATTGCCACTTAAAAGTGTATCTATAACTTCCGACAGCTTTACACGATGAATGATTTCATCACTATTTGCGCCTATACAGACTTCAATAATTGCGTTCCTTTCAGTATCAAGGCTGAACCATAAAAATATATCTTCATCAATTATTTTACTCAGTCCGGCAGCAATAATTGTTGCTAACTCGCCAGAGTTTTCATATATGGATGATTTAAGTGCTTCAATGCTCATCGCTTCACTTCCCCTCTGCAGCACGTTTCTTTTCAAAATAGTTACTGTAAAAAATAGCTCGCTTTCCGGCTTTGGCTAAAATCACTTTGAGATGGTCTGTTGATACCGGCCTCAGTTTTACCCCTAAATTCTCCTCGTGCCTATTAAGCGCACGCCGAACCTGTATTAAAGGTTTCCCTTCAATTAGGTATTGCTCAATCACGAATTGTTGTCTAGGTGTAAAAGCCATAATAAAAACCCTCAGTTCAGATAATCATTCCTGCCCAATCAAATCCTTCATAGTTGGAGGTTCTTCGCTTGGATCATTCAGAAAAATAAAACTACTTCCATAAACTTCATTGTGCATTAGCTTCCCCGCAATTTCATAGATGCTATCAGCCTGAAATTCTCGCTCTGCCAGTTCAGCCTGTGCAGTAAATAAAAGATGATCCTCACTTGTTCGTTCCTTATGGAACGCATATCCCTGGTTGCGTGCTTTGAGATGGGAGATCGAACGTAAAGTTGCGGTAATAATTTCAATCTCCAACGGTTTCCACTTAACGCTTCCTTCAAAAGTAAGTGACCACCACTTAAATTCTAAATGCTCATATTGGCTCATTATAGCAGTTCTCCGTTGGGTGCGACTCTCTTGTCAGAACCGCCTGCGGTAGCGGGCGGGTGGCGGTTTCGTGAAGGTCATCTCTAGCGAAGTCGCCACCCGCCCGCTACCGCAGGCGGTTCTGACAAAACCCTCTGGCCTTAGTCGCACTCAACTGATAACCGCTATAGATAATCACTCCTGGCTCATTCGAGAGCGGCGGCAAGCGGTCTTTCTTTGTTGTCTGTAGTTGTTCTCGCCATTGGCGCTCGCCTTCAATGATTCTAACAATTAGAAATTCAGCCTGTTTGACAGCCGACTCTTCATCGTGGCAGCCACGTAGCCCTGTGCTGTAAACCCCTTCGCCGGTTTCGGGTTCAAGGTCTGCGTCACGCCAGAAGCGAGCGAACCAACCCGAAAAGCCTAGTTCCGCTACGATTTTGAATTCTTTGTAATAATACATCGCTTAACTTCCCTTCATTGAGTTTGAAACTCATCACAAAGTTTATCAATCATCTGCCGACACTCTTTTTTTAACTCGCCGTCTTTGCTCGTCACGTAAATAATGAACAGACCATTGACGGCCATCTGCGCGCCGCGTCTCAATTCATAAATCGGCTCTGGCGGTTCGTGCTTCGTCGCTTTGAGAATTTCGACGCGTTCCCCTGGTAAAATACTCTCTGGCATGTTGCCCTGGTCACTCATTGCTGCGGTCGTGTGGGTGTGGCTGTGTCGGTGGCTTGCTCGCGCTCTTTCCATTCCTGGAAGAGATGACGCACGAAACCGGAGAGGGTGCGATGGGTGCGCGTCGCGGCAGCGATGATCTCCGCGCGCTCGTCGGCGTCGCGCAGGTAGGCGCGGATTTCCCTGGCACTATTTTTGTTTTTTTGTTCGCGTTGTTTTTGCGGGCGGTGCTTCATACTTGTAAGTGCTGATGAATGTATCGAGTTCAGCGCATCGGATGTTGTAGCCATTTCCGAATTTGTTAGCTTTGAGTGTTCCTGCATTGATTGCCCGCCTTAAAATAGTTTTCGGATAATGTGTGACCGCCACCGCTTGATCCAGTGAGAGCGCGGCCTGTCCGGTCAGTGTGGCCGTCGAGACGACCGGCGCGCGGCTCTGTGCCGCTTCGATGGCGCGTGTGACGGTCTGTGAGAGCATTTCAGTAAAGAGCGCCAGTGCTGCCTCGTTCGGCGCGGCCTGCATCGCTGTGGCGTTCGCGGGCGCGGGCGTTGGGCGTTCGACGGTGCGGTTGGCTGTCTGTTTCTTGTAGCGCTCAAGGTCTTTTTTATCGTAGTCAACAACGGGTGCCGTCGCTCCGAGTGGATTGTTGTAAGTTGGCTTTGCCAGTTCGCCTTTGTTGACGAGACGAATCAGGGTGCGTGGGGAGATGCCTAAGAATTTGGCTGCGTCTGTTTTGTTCATGCGACGGTTTATAGCGTACAGATTCAGGCCGCGTCAACTCGTGCCAAACGGTGGCGCGAGAGAATCATTAGGAAATTCGCACTTTATCAATGTCGAGTGGCACGAGTTGACGCGGGTGCATGTCTTCGATGATTTCGCGTTGCGTCATGGTTTCCTGCTCGCTCATTTGTTCCTCTAGGGCTTTAATGAGCGTCCCAATTTGGCTATGTGTACCGCGCAAGTTTTCTAACGTGAGCCGCGCCGCTTCGTCGTGAGTGAATTGTTGTCTGCTACTGCTCATCCCTGTACATCCTTTCGAGTTGAGCGACTTCAAAAGCCGCATTGCTGACTTTAAGATTTTTAATTACTACTGATAAGTACATCCATTGCCAATAGCTCTTATCGCCTTTCAAATTACGAATGACACACAGCGCGCGACGGTGTTCCAGCTCGTGACCGATCACGTAGCCTGCAATGGAGGCGCATGGAATGACGATCAGGAGAATAATCATTTCGTCTCACCCTTCGATGATGTGGCGCCATTGATGTCGCAGCCAGTTGAACAAACCGCGTCGAAAAGTTTGCTGGCAGCGCGTGCATGTCCGTCTGATAAAGTAATGACTCAAGTGCTCAACGCCTTTCGGCGTCATAGGAATCTTCACCCGCCCGCGCTCCGCTCCTACCTGTTGCATGTAATGTGCTCAACGCCTTTCGGCATCATAGGAATCTTCACTCGCTATATTTGCGGCGGGGCTTCTCTGATGTA